>SMTZ1_10001845_pt1 | contig 58595 bp, 53 predicted proteins | sample DeeMarSWOR136_30_FD_25667 | JGI IMG/M metagenome (IMG submission 25667) | reverse complement strand
TTTATCGGGGAGTTATATATCGTCATCGGGTCTTTCCTGATATAAACCCGGCACCCCTTTTTATAATTTTCTCTGGCGGAGATAAGCTCATGTCCGCAGCGGTTACAGCACCAGACTTCCTTTTCCAGGTCGATATCCAGGTATTCGGTTATCTGTCTCTTGGTACTCATGGGTTCCTCCTTATCAGGCCGACTCGATGACGCCGTTCAGCAGATTATCCACGGTATATTTCTTGCCGGCAGGAATCAATATCGTCGTGTCATCGCTCTCGATGATAGCCGGCCCGGTAACAACATTACCGCATTCGAGCTTGAGCTGCTCGTAGATTGCCGTCCGGGTGAAGCCGTCCTTCCAGTAGACTTCCCGGTGTCCCTTTAAAGCTTTTTCCGGGTTCTCCCCGGCGAAGTCATGGGCAGCCAGTTCGGGATGGGCGACGGGACTGGCGGCGCGCAACCGTAAAAGATGCACCTTCAATTCCTCAACGCCTGGCAAATTGTTCTGCCCGGCAAAAGCATCCATAATTTTACCGATGTCCTGCTGACCCTCAAGCTGGATTACCGGCGATTCTATAACCGCGGCAACATTTCCTGATGCCGCTTCCAGCTCAAGGGAAAACGTAACCTTTTCCGGCGGGAACCCCTCGCCTCTCATATCCCTCAATACCGAGCCCATCAGCCCTTTTACCGCTTTATTGAATTCCTGTATTGTTGACTGGCTGTCCCGGCGCTTCAGGGACAGCCTCGCCAGGGACTCGTAAGTATGGAGGACATCGGCGCACGAGGAACCGAAGGCACTGAACACGGAACTGAAACGGAAGCAGTATATTCTCGGTATGCCGATTTTATCGGCAATCCCGCAGCAGTACAGGCTCCCCGCCCCCCCGAAAGAAAAGAGGACGAAGTCTTCCGGTCTATAATCACCGGCCTTAATCAGATTGCTTATATCTTCGGCGCAAATATCTTCCATTGCCTCCGTGATGAGCCTGCCGCACGCTTCCACAGAGATACCCAGCGGTTCAGCCAGCTTCTCCGTGATAACCTCCCCGGCCAGTCCCGCGTCCAGTTTCCGTTTGCCGCCCAGGAAGTAGTCCGGGTCGATATAACCCAGCACGACACAGGCATCGGTGGCGGTCGCCTCCGCGCCCCCCAGTCCGTAACATGCCGGGCCGGGCATGGCTCCGGCACTTTCCGGACCCACCTTTATACGCTGCTTATTCTCAGGTTTAGCTATAGAGCCGCCACCCGCCGCCGCAGGGTAGACCTCGATAACCGGCAGTTTCACCGGTATTCCCTCAAGCACAGCTTCACTTTTATAACGCCGCTGGCCGTTAATTACCAGGCTGATATCGGCGCTGGTCCCGCCGATATCCATGCTGGCTACATACGGCAGCTGGTACAGACTGCTTATATAGGCGGTGCCGAGCACGCCGGCCGAAGGACCGGAGTTGTAGGTCATGATAGCCGTTGTCTTGGCTACTCTGGCTACGCCGCCGTCGGCGTGTACCACCAGGAGGGGCTTGCGGTAGCCCAGCTTTCTGACGTCATCCTCGGCCTTGTAGAGAAAACGCGCCATATCTGGATGAAAATAGGCATTAAGCAGGGCGGCGTTGGTCCGCGAAGCTTCATCGTGGCTGGTGCTGACCTCGTTGGAGAGCAGCAGCGGTACGGCGCCCAGGTAATGCTTCGGATAGTCATCATCGGCTATTTCCCTGACTTTCAACTCATTCGCCGGGTCCAGATGAGCGTTATATAGACTGACCACGATAATCCTCGCCCCGCGCCCCAGAAGGCTGCGTATTGCCAGCCTCACCTGTTCCCTATCCAGAGTACCTTTGCCGGTCTTATCGCCGATGCCCACGACCATTCCGGCGGGTATGATGAAATCAAGCGCGGGGCTTCTGGCATCTGATGAGTAAAGGCTTTCTTCAAATCCGCTGGTGACAATCAATCCCAGCCGCGGTCCCGACCTCTGTAACAACGTGTTGGTGGCATGGGTGGAGGAAAACCTTATCACTTCCGTGTCATGGAGCATTTCCGGCACGGAAAGTCCGAACTTCGCGGCACCTTCTTCAATGCACTTGAGGAAACACACCGTAAGGTCGTGAGGGGTCGTGTCAACCTTGACCCATTCGATGCGGCCGTCACCGGTAAAGAAGCCGTCAGTAAAAGTCCCGCCGTTATCTATGTCAATAGTGAATTTCATTTAAGCCCTCGCATTTTATCAACGTAAATACTATATTTATAAAGCTTTCTAACGATGTGTGTCAAATTTAGTCGCTTGTATGACACGAAACTAGGGTCTAAAGAAGAGTTTGCCGGCTTCCGTCCAGGGAGGGAAAATATAGCCGGGCCACCGGGTTTCCAGGGTTCTTTCCGATAGCCAGTCCGGCAGGACATGGAGGTCCAGAGCCCACTGGGCATAAAGCACGGCGCCGAAAGCCAGGAATATCATCATCACCGGTACTAAAACCCGGTACGGAAATCTGGCAATTATCAGGGCGCAAATGACAGCCACGGGGAACAGCCCCGGCAGGTAGAAACGGGTAAAAATAACGAATCCCCCGCCCTTCTGGAGTCCCGCCGTCCATTCGTAGGTCAGGTACAGGACGAAGACGAAGCAGAACCAGCATATGAAAACCAGTAAAATATCCCAGGGCATTTCGGCGCGGAGGCCGGACCATTTTCCCTCCGAACGACCCCACTTAAAGAAAACGGCAATCTTGCGGTACAGGATAACGAGAAAGCCGGGTATGCCGATTATCAGGAGCGGGAAGCCGATGAATATGTTCCTCGCCGCTCCTTCCAGGTTATACCGGAGTATCTGGCCCGGAATCGACTCGCCGTTCGCATCAACCTGCCCCAAATACTGGAAAGCAAACTTTATGGGGTAAGGGCTGAAGGAATAACCGCTTTTAAGCGGAGAACCGAAGACAAAATAGTCGTACAGCAGAAGCGCCAGCAGCGGCAGACCGATTCCCAGTATGAGCGGAGGAATCTCCCATCTAAATCCGGCGCTTTGTCCCTTGCGCCAGTCTATCAACCTGGCAATGACCAGATGCAGAAACAGCACCACCGCTATCGGTATGTTGGTATAACGGGAAACCACCGACCACCCGATGAAAAGGAAAGCCAGGAAAAGCAGAATTCCGCCCTTCAGCGGGGTAAGATTATGCCTTTCCAGGTGATAATAAACGTACAGGCCTCCTCCCATAACCAGGAAAGCCAGCGAAGAATAGGTGTCCATGTATACCCGGTTGAGCATTACGAGACTGACAGGAGTGAAAAGTATCAGCAGAGAACCGACCATCGCCGCTTTTTCGTCCCTCAGGCGCTTGAGCAATATAAAGGTTACTATCACCATACCCAGTGCCAGCAATACGTTGGCATAGCGTGGCAAGCCCAGCCTGTAAAAAGGAACCAGATAAAAGACACAACCCGGAGCTTTTTCCAGAGCCCATGTATTGTGGTCGATATGCAGATACTGCAGTAAAAAACCGCCCTGTCGCCCGATTTCCTTGGCCTGTTCGGTAAAGGTATAAGTATCAACCGTAAACTGCCCTTGAGAAAAATTCCTGACGCCCAGATAATAAGCCCAGTCATCCGGGTCAGGCATCTGGAGCGGAGTGGTTAATATCAGGACCATCGCGATGATAAAGCCGATACCAACAATGACCCGGGGGAGCGTGACGTGCTGCAGCAATCGTCGCTTATTGTTTGAGGTGATTGTTGTCGTCATGATACATGAACATCAAGTTACCCGCTTACTATATCACGTTTTAACGGATTGTATCTAGCGCAATCGGGTCTGGTTCATGAATATACGTTTCGCGTTTTCAAGCGACACAAAGAGCGAACGTGAGTGCAGATGGGTTTTTCTAACGGGTTCATTCTATGATATCTTGTTTATATATCCTCATAAAGGAAACACTTTGAAGAAGATAATAAGAAGTATTTGCCAGGCCTGCCACTGTAATTGCGGTGTCCTGGTGCACGTTGAAGACGGGAAAGCCGTCCGGGTGACGGGCGACCCAAATCACCCCATGAATTACGGTTATATTTGTGTAAAAGGGCAGGCGCAGCCCAAACTCCTTTATCACCCCGACCGTGTCAAATATCCCCTGAAACGTACCGGCGAGAGGGGGGAGGGGAAATGGCAGAGGATCTCCTGGGATAACGCTCTGGATGAAATCGCCGCCAGACTAACCGGAATTCAGGAGAAATACGGAGCGGAGTCTATTGCCGTGATGACCGGCACCGGACCCCGGACAGGAAACAACGTCGCCCGGCTTTTCTGCCTGATAATGGGCACGCCCAACCGGATCAGCGTCGACAACCACATCTGCTTCGCCCCCTCAACCGTAGCCGAAATCTCTACCTATGGCGTGATGACCACCATGATGGAGATCGGACCGGACTACCGGAATGCGGATTGTATCATGGTCTGGGGCGCCAATCCACTAGCCTCGCACCCGCCGCGCGGTCAGGAAATAGTACGGGCAAAACGGAAAAGGGGCGCCAAGCTTATCGTCATCGATCCCCGCCGTACCGACCTGGCAGCGATGGCCGACCTGTGGCTGCAGGTAAGGCCCGGCACCGACGTCGCCCTGGCTCTGGGCATGATTAACGTCATAATAAATGAGGAACTATACGATAAAGAGTTCGTTGGAAAGTGGTGCTATGGGTACGATCAACTGCGGGACCACGTGCAGGCATTTTCTCCTGAAAGAGTTGCTGAAATAGCGTGGCTGTCAGCCGACAGAATCAGGGAAGCGGCCAGGCTTTACGCTATTACCAAACCCGCTTCCCTGCACCACCGCATTGGACTGGAACACAACATTAATTCAACCCAGGCAGACCGCGCCTGCGCGATACTAATCGCCCTCACCGGCAACCTGGATATAAAAGGCGGCAACCTTTTCCCATCGCTGCCCGAGGGCTTCATCAACCCGTGCAATCAATTGAATCTCCCCCAGGCTATCCAGGAGAAGCGTATCGGTAATAAAGAATATCCCCTCGCCAAGGGCTTCGTACACTGTGCTTTAGCGGTGGAAGCCATGCTCGAAGGCAAACCTTACCCTCTCAAAGCCATGTACTGCACGACGGGTAATCCAGTGGTCAATATGCAGAATAGCAAGAAGATGTGGCAGGCACTGAAGAACCTGGAACTGCTGGTTGTAGCCGATTTCTTCATGCAGCCTACGGCAGAACTAGCCGATTTTATCCTGCCGGCAACTACATGGCTGGAGAAAGGGCGACTTCCCCAACCTGATGTATACCAATTACATCGCCGCCGGTCAAAAAGCCGTCGAGCCGCTTTACGAGTGCCGGGATGACCGGGAAATATTGCTCGAAATGCAAAAGAGAATCAGCTGGCAGGACCGAGTACCCATGCCCTGGCAGAATATTAGCGAAATGAACAACGCCATGGTCGACAGCCTGGGTATAACTTTTAAAGACCTGCAGGACAAAGGCTATGTCGTTGAGCCGATGAAATATAAGAAATATGTAGATAAGGCATTCAATACGCCGACCGGTAAGGTCGAGCTTTTCTCGACGAGATTTAGGGACTACGGTTACGACCCGCTACCCACTTACCACGAACCGCCGGAGAGCCCTGTCAGCACTCCTGAGCTCCTGCCCGAATACCCCCTGATTTTGATTACAGGGGGCAGAAATATCGCCTTCTTCAATACGGAAGGACGCCAGGTATCTTGTTTAAGGAGACTGCTCCCGGAACCGTATATCGAGATACACCCGGATACCGCCAAGGAAGCTGGTATTGCCGAAGGCGACCTGGTATGGTTGGAGACGCCGCAGGTCAGGGGTGAAAGGATTAAGCTAAAAACCAGACTCACTACCGATGTCCATCTCCGCGTTGTCCACGCACCGCACGGCTGGTGGTTCCCGGAGAAACCAGGGCCGGAGCACGGCTGCTTCGATTCCAATGTAAACGTCGTTTTATCCGGCGACCCACCCCGCGAACCTGTCTGCGGCTCGGCCAGGACCCGGGGTACATTATGTAAAATCTACAAATGCGTTACACGATAGCACTGCAATAGTGTGAAACTATGATATAATTGGAACTAGTTAGGGCTTACTCTTTCATAACTATATACATACAGACTTAAAATATACTATTTACCGCAGTTATTGATTATCCTGTTTATGTCCGTACGCGGGGAGTTTATCACATATGACTGACCTTGATATAAACCGAATAAAAAAAGAGGTGGAAAGCGGCTTCACACCCGTTTGGCTTTCGACCGCCAAGCTGCTCCCCCGCAACACTAAAGTCAGCCTGGAGAGAGAAGGCAAACCACATCCCCTGAGGAACCTGATCCAGAAATCGAGAGAGGCGCTCCTGAAGCTTGGCTTTGACGAGGTGGAGAACCATACTATCCTACCCGACAGCGACGTTCTCAAGCAGTACGGGCCCGAGGCGAGGGTGATTCTCGACAGGGCTTTTTACCTTGCCGAGCTGCCCCGCCCGGAGATAGGACTGAACAATAAGAAAATCGCCCAGATTCACAGGATATCCGAGAAAATCGATATCGACGAACTGCGCCGCGTCCTGAGGAACTACAAGCTGGGCGAAATTGAAGCCGACGACCTCGTGGAACAGCTTGCGATTCAGCTAGCCATCAACGATTCTCAGGCAATCGACCTCCTGGACAAGGTCTTCCCGGAAATAAAGAAAATGCACCCCCTCCCCACCAACAATACCCTGAGAAGCCATATGACGGGTACCTGGTTCCATACCCTGAGAAGTCTGCAGAACAAGCGCCAGCCTCCCATCGCCCTGTTCTCCGTGGGACTGCGCTACCGCAACGAGCAGAGGGAGGATGCCCATCATCTCCGGGTGCACCATTCCGCGTCGGTGGTGGTCATGGACCCGAAGATGTCGCTGGAAGCCGGCAAGAAAATAACCAACGAGATTTTCCACGAACTGGGCTTCCGCGAAATCAGGTTCGACACCAAAAAAGCGACGTCCAAGTATTACGCCCCGGAACAGGAACAGGAGGTATTCGCCAATTTCAGGGGAGAATGGGTTGAGGTCGCCGATATCGGGATGTACTCGCCCGTTGCCCTGGCGAATTTCGATATCAAGTGGCCGGTGTTTAACGCGGGTTTCGGAATCGAGCGGCTGGGGATGCTTTTTTACGATTCGGACGACATGAGGATTTTCAACGACTGAGTTCACCGATGAGGATATAGCTAAAAATATCACCTATATCGCCGAACCGGAAACTACCCGGGGTAAAAAAATAGCCAGGGCTATTGAGAGCACTGCCCGCAAGCATAAGGACGCGACAGGACCCATCAGTTTTGTAGCGTGGGAGGACGATACTCTGCGGGTGACCATCAACGAGAAAGAAGCCGGTAAAAAGTTGATTGGCCCGGCCGGCTTTAACGAAATCTGCGTAGCCAACGGTGAGATTTACAGCACACTTTCTCCCGAGGATATATACACCGGTATTAACTACATGCACGCGATAGCCAGAGGCGCCGCGGCGGCGATAGAACATAGCCAGAAAGACCTTAAAATCCAGGTAAAGGTGGTGAAGCACCTTTCCGATATCAACCTCCAGATACCAATGGCTATCCGGGAGTATATCGAAGGCAAACAGCGGAAAATTAAAGTCGGCGGACCTATTTTCATTGAAATAGAGGCGCAGCATCCGGCTTAATCAACACGGAGTGCGGAGGATATGACGAAGAATATTGAACTGAAAAGAGCCCACAAGGATTTTATAAATCTTATGCCGCTGCAAACGGGCGGCATACTTACCGAGGCAGCCAGAGAAGCACTGGTAGAGTTCGCCGATGGATACTCGGTCTGCGATTTCTGCAACGGCGAACTGTGCCGTATAACGAACCCACCCATTGCCGACTTCGTCTCCAGGTCCCTGCCCGAATTCCTGGGGTGCGATGTCGCCACGATAACCTATGGAGCCAGGGATGCCAAGTTCATGGTGATGCACTCGCTGCTGAAACCCGGCGATACCATCATCGTTGACGGCAACCGGCACTACAGCACCGTCGTAGCCGCCGAGAGGGTCGGGCTTAACATCGTCGAAGTACCCAATTCGGGGTCTCCGGAGTTTTCAATTAACGTCAATGATTACGTACCGTTGATAGAGCAGCACAAACCCGGACTGATATTACTTACCTACCCGGACGGCAATTACGGGAATTTCGCCGACGCCCGGAAGCTGGGCGAAATCGCCAGGACTCACGATATCCCCTATCTTATCAATGGCGCCTACTCGGTCGGCAGGCTGCCGGTTAACATGAACGAACTGGGGGCTGATTTCATTGTGGGGAGCGGACATAAAAGCATGGCATCGGCGGGGCCTTCCGGCGTGCTGGGCATGAAGAAGAAATGGGAAGACCTGATACTGAGAAAATCTGCGAAATATCCCAAAAAGGATATAGAACTCATCGGATGCACCCTCCGCGGAACGGTGATAGCCACGATGATAGCGTCCTTCCCTTATGTAAAAGAGCGGGTCAACCACTGGGACGAGCAGGTCCGGAAAGCGCGGTGGTTCTCCGGCGAGCTGGAGAAGCTGGGCTTCCAGCAGCTAGGAGAAAAACCCCACCGACACGACCTGATGCACTTTGAGAGTCCGGCTTTCTTTGAAATTTCCCGGCACTTAAGAGAAAGAGGCTATTTTCTCTACAAAGAATTGAAAGACAGGAAAATCTGGGGTCTACAGCCGGGTTTGACAAAACACTTTAAGGTCTCTACCTTCGCCGCTTCTAAAGAGGAATTGACTTGTGTGATAGACGCTTTCAAAGACATCATTAAAAAGTATAGCTAGGCGGGGAAGTACCGGTGTAATGAGTGGGTTAACTCTGTGAAGATATTATTCTAACGAGATTTATAGAATACCCTGTATACGACGATCAGTACGGCGACTATGAAAATCATGCCGGCGAAGATAATCACTAACGGCAACCAGCTCGGCAGAGAGCTTTCCGGTTCTGTTTCGGCCGGTGTCGTAGCGGGTGGTTTCGGGTTTACGACGAACTTACCGGTACGACCATTGATATCGATATTATAGTCACCCGCGCTGTCCCCAGTGGCAGTGAAGGATAGTGTCTCACTGGCACCGGGGCCTAATGTAACAGACTTTCTGGCTTCTTCTATACCGTTTATCTTAAGAACAACGTCATAGCTTCCTTCACTGCCCCCGACGTTCTGCACCAGAGTCGAGATTGTCACTTCCCCGGTCGGGTAGACTTCAGACGGCGTTATTGATAAATCGGAGATATCGAACCTGGCTGGCTCAACCGGCTCCTCTTCCGGTTCAGTAACTTCCGCCACGGCGCCTTCAGATTCCGGCTGGTTAACGGTAAAGCTAGCCTGTATGCCATCAACGTCCACGGTGTATTCTCCACTGGCGCCGGGCGTCATCGTAAAACTAATCGTCAGGCTGCCGCCGCCGTCAAGAGTGACCGTCTGGGTCTGTATCTCCTCGTCGTTCACCTTAAGCGTGAAATTCTTGCTGCCAGCCATGTCTCCGTTATTGGTGATGGTAACCCCGATGTTGACCGGCTCATCGGGATTAATATCGCTGGGCGTGATGTTTATCTCATTTATTTCAAAGCTGGCTTCGGCGGTACGCGCCATGACAGCAAATATGGATAAGTGACCTATGAGAACCTTGATGGTTTTTTCAACCGTATCAACGGTACAACCCTGGATTTCAACCCATCTATCGTCCTGTACAGTGGCAATCACCAGTTTATCCCCTTTAATACCGACAGGTATCAGCGCATCGGAGTATTTGAAAACCAGATACACGGGAGGTCTAAAGGTACTGCCGTTTGGACCTATGTCATACACGAGGCTTATCAGTTTACGGTTGGCGGGAATATTCGGGTACACATCTTTCTCTTTGATGGATAGGTATCTGAGACGCTGACCGTTCCTGTTCCAGACGACGGTATTCTTGGGGATTATCATCCATACCTTGCCATCGGCCGATTTCACTACGGCTTCAACGACGAATTTGCCTTCACTGGTGGTATATTCCGATAGACTGGTCGTATCCGAGGAACCGCCTCCGCCGCCGCCTCCGCCGCCGCCGTCATCACCACCTGAACTTTGGATTGTTACTGTTAGAGTGGTGTTATCCGTCTTATCGTTGAGAGAGGCGGATATGGTAGTGGTGCCGGCGGCTAATGCCGTTGCCAGCCCTGAGGCATCTATGGTCGCCACGGTAGTGTTAGAGCTTGTCCAGTTAACCGAACTGGTAATGTCTTTGGGGAACGTGTCTGTCCCGTCGGTGTAATTGCCGCTGGCGTAGAACTGCTTGGTCCCGGTGCCGCCGGAAGGTATGGCAATGCTCTGGTTGACCGGCGTCACGGTGATATCAATAAGATTAAGAACCGTGACCGACGCAGTTATTCCTTTCTCATCGTCGCCAGCTAAAACAGGTGTGTCCGGCAGCGCAACGAGACATACCAGCCCCAGTATAATAATCAGTAGCCCTTTAGTTAACCTATTCACGTCTCCTTCTTAAAAGAAGAATCATTATTGCCCCAACGACAACTACTGCTACGCCGATAATCGTTGGTAGCCACTTACTGATTGTTTCACTGTTCTTATCAACGATTTTTTCGTGAAATTCCGTCCTCTCGGGAACAACCTCGACGGTGAAAGTAAAGTCGCGACTCTGGTTCAAAGATGCCGCCCCGCCCTGACCCAGCCAACTGGCGGTGGCCGATACGGTTATCTCACCGGTAGTGCCGACTGCCTCGGTGTCCGGCACTCGAACGATCATTTTCGCCTCTTTAGCCAGGGCATAGCCCCGTTCTGGAACGGTTAGGCATACCATACCCTCGGGGACGTCTTTGATTTCCTGAATCTGCACCTCCGAGGGCTCTATATAGAGGTTCTCGGTGACGGTGACTACCTGGCCGTTGACCTCCACCTGCGTTTCTCCCAGGGGGGGCTGTATCTCCACCTGCCAGCCAGCCGGGGCCTGGGTTATCTCCAGGATGACGTGGGTAATCCGGTTGCCATCGATGTTGTAAAAATAAATGTATCTTGTGCTTTCACTACCCGGAAGTATCTTTAGTTCCTTGATACCCTGTATGCTGGCAAAGTTATATTTCGCCGGCTCCTGTGCCAGCGCCAACGACGACATACACATCAGCGTTGCTAATGCCAGAATCGCTGGTATTATCCTTCTCATTACCCCTCCTGTAAATGACAGGCACCGGGAGGCGTTCGTGACGTCTCCCGAGGCACCGGGACATGCGCCAATATATTCCGACCCCACCTGTTTCCACCTCACCGTTGCGGAGGTCAGGTTGTTTCAGGCCGTCAAATACCGCTACCGGCGCGGCAATTTAATGCCATACCGGCACCGTGGAGTAACTGAATACTACCCCAATTCAGGTACACTGGCCAGAACAATCACAGACTGCCTCCGTCAAACAGCAAAGCATTACTTACGAGAAAAACACAAATTGTACTATGGTGCAGTAGTAGCTACCTTGTAAGTAACGTCTGCCGTGTAGCTTGTTGCTGTTGTACCAGAAGGAACCGTAATCCAGTGATAAAAGGCGTAGCTGCCTATGCCTTGATTACTGTATACCTCATCATAAGTACCGGATAAGCCAGTTATATCGGACTGGCCAAAGTCAGTACTGTATTTCCAGTTGTCTATAGTAAGAGCACCGACGGTTGACCCCATAATGCTGATATCCACATTGACGCTAGTACCAGTTTCAACTTCTACTGCAATCGCAGGGACACCATCATCCTGGGATTCATCGCCATATGTAGAGCCATCCGAAATAACCGTACCAAACTGAATACCTTCGGTCCCTACATCGGTCAGGCTGATGTTGATTACCTCAGGATCGTTCACTGTAACATAAGCGGTTTTTGCTTCTGTTTCTTCCGCAGCCACAGCCGGCAGTGCCAGGGTGGCTATCAGCAACAGAGCGATAGCCAGGGACATGATTAGTCGTGTTTTCATCTGTGTGTTTCCTCCAAATTACGTGATAAAGTGATTGGTTGCCTCTCCGTGATTATCAGGATAATCTATTCGTTTCACATATAAACCCCCTATTACAGTTATTCTCTATATGAAAAGGTAATCTGCAATTTAATCATCATTCCTGACTGATAAAAGCCCAATCAAGGGCACACTACTCCCTCAGCATACATTAAAGCACCGTACGGGAAACTTTAGGTTAGAATTCGGTTATAACTCCGTGAAATGTTGAGTCCATAATTTGTACCTGATTGGCACCATCACATTAAAGCGTGCATTCGCCATATGTCATTTTCCCAGAATAACTTTATATGAAAATAACCGTCAGGTCAAAAAGACCGCCCGAAAACGGACGTCAAGTTTTGAAATATATGCCTCCAGAAGGTAAAATATGCTGTCGTTCATCGACTTCATATTCATACCAAAAGTGACATTATACCAGAGGAGAAGAGTTTGGCAAAGCGGATAGAAGAACTAATCGACCGGATGACGCTCGAAGAAAAGGTCTCTCTACTGGCGGGTACCGATTTTTCGCACACGGCCGGTATCGAGAGATTGGGAATACCCGCGATAAAAGTAACCGACGGACCCCACGGCGACAGGACGGCGGACGAAGACAATCCCGGACAGACCATCCCCGCCACCTGCTTCCCTACCGGTTCGGCGCTGGCGGCTACCTGGAACCCCGACCTTATCCGCCGCGTCGGTATCGCCCTGGGGAAGGAAACGCGGGCTCGCGGCTGCGCGGTTCTGCTGGGACCCTGCGTCAACATCCACCGGTCGCCGCTGGGCGGGAGGAATTTCGAGAGCTACTCCGAAGACCCGTATTTATCCTCGGAGATAACCTTAGCGTACGTCAGGGGAGTCCAGAGCCAGGGGGTCGGCGCCTGCGTGAAGCACTTCGCCCTGAACAATTCCGAATACCAGCGAATGACCATAAGCTCCGATGCCGATGAACGGACGATGCGGGAAATATACTTTCCCTCTTTTGAAAAAGCCGTGAAAGAAGCCGGGGCATGGGCGGTCATGTGTTCCTACAACAAAGTAAACGGGACACATGCTTCGGAAAATCAATGGCTGCTGACGGACGTACTAAAAAAGGAATGGGGATTCCAGGGGCTTGTGATGTCCGACTGGTTTGCCACGCACAGCACGGTACCGGCGGCTAACAGCAGCTTAGACCTGGAAATGCCGGGACCGCCGCGATTTTTCGGGGAGGAGTTATTAAAAGCTGTGAGGCGCGGGGATGTCGAAGAACGGATTATCAATGACAAAGTGCGACGTATTCTGGGACTGCTCTATAAAACGGGCGCATTCGAGAAAAAGCACGCTGCCGCTAAAAAAATCACCGATGTCCCGGAACACCGAAAGCTGGCGCTGGAGGCAACCGGGGAAGCGATTGTCCTGCTGAAAAACGAGAATAATGTTCTGCCACTTGACGCTCAGTTTATACGGTCGATAGCAGTAATCGGGCCCAACGCGGCGGAGGCAAGAATAGAAGGCGGCGGCAGCTCTGAAGTCAAACCGTTTTATACGGTCTCTCCCCTGGAAGGACTCTGGGCGAGGTGCCCGGACGGAGTTAAAATAACCTGCGAACTCGGCTGTACCAATAACATATTCACGCTGCCCCTAAATCCGTCATCTCTGGCACCTGATAAAAACAGCCGAAAGCCCGGCCTGAGCGGTGAATATTTTACAAATAATGAACTGAAAGGAAAACCCGCGGCAAAGCAAGTAGATACGGCTTTTCACCTGCGATGGTTCCGGGAAATGAGTCCGGTACCGGGCCTTAAAGCCGATATCCGTTCAGTACGCTGGACGGGACTTTTCAAGGCTAAAGAAAGAGGCGTACACACTTTCGGGCTGGTATCCAGCGGCAAAGCGCGTATCTATGTCAATAATACCCTGTTATGCGACACGAGCGACAGCCCGCCGAGTGATGAGTTCGGTATCAGGCAGGAAATTACAGGCAAGATTACGCTGGAAGCAAAAAAAGCCTATCCTATCACCATAGAGTTCCGTTCCGATACCTCAGCCAGGCCCACGATGCGCTCTATCAGGGTCGGCTGCAACCCGCCGCTACCGTCGAACCTCATAGAAAGAGCCATCATGGCGGCTGCCGGTTCCGATGCGGCTATCGTTTTTGCCGGACTGACCGAGGAGTACGAGAGCGAGGGATTCGATAGAGAAACCATGGACCTGCCCAACACCCAGATAGACCTTATTAAAAAGGTAGCCGAAGCCAATCCCAACACAATTGTCGTGCTGAATAACGGGTCGCCGCTGTCCATGGAAGACTGGATTGGTAGCGTCCGGGCCGTGGTGGAGGCGTGGTACCCGGGGCAGGAATGCGGCAACGCCATCGCCGGTGTCCTCTTCGGGGACATAAATCCTTCCGGAAAACTGCCGGATACTTTTCCTCAACGCCTTGAAGACAATCCCGCCTTTGACAACTACCCCGGAGAGAACGGCAGAGTCCGGTACGAAGAGGGAATCTTTGTGGGGTACCGGCATTATGACATAAAAAACGTCGACCCTATGTTCCCTTTCGGGCACGGGCTTTCGTATACCAATTTTGAGTATTCTCGTATTAGAGCCACCCCCAAAGTAGCCAAGCCCGGCGGCAACGTAGAAGTCAGCATTGATATCAAAAACACGGGAAAAAGACGCGGCAAGGAAGTGGTCCAGCTTTATATCCGGGATGTCGAATCCAAGCTGTTAAGACCGCCGAAAGAACTGAAGGGATTTCAGAAAATCGAACTTTCTCCCGGAGAAACCCGGACCGCTACCTTCATCCTTAACGAGGAGACGTTGTCCTTTTACGACACCGAATCCGGCAAATGGACCGCCGAACCCGGCGAATTCGAGATTATAATTGGCAGTTCATCGCGGGATATACGGGCGCGTGCTACCTTGACGTTACGGGTATAACCCCGGATAGAATATAATCTCTTGACATCTCCAAAGAAGCGTATGATATAATTATAATTGCTCGAATATTAGTAATAAGAACCATTACTATTTATGCTCAGGCGAGATTCTAGACAGAGAGAAATAATCCTTAACCTGCTCCGGCATATACACACCCCACGGCCGACTGGATATACGACGAGGTGAGAAAGGTATTGCCGAAAATCAGCAAGGGGACAGTCTATCGTAACCTGAATATTTTACAGGATATGGGAGAGATTTCAGCACTAAGTCTCAGCGGCACCGCCACCCGATACGAAGGCAGACAGGAGAATCATTATCATTTCCGGTGTGAAAAGTGCGGGAAGGTCTTTGACCTCGATGAACCGGTAAACAAACAACTTAATGATAAAGTAGCGAAAAGGACAGGCTTCAGGGTCTCCTACCACCGGCTCGAATTCAGGGGGCTCTGCAAAGACTGTCAGCGATAATAATGAAATGCCAGCAATATAACCCGAATACTGTCTAAAAGGGGGCAGACAATGGCAAAAGAAAAAAAACCGGCTATGGCTGGGGGCAGCGGCACGACGAATGTGGAATGGTGGCCGAACCAGTTGAACCTCGATATCCTGCACCAGCATTCCCCCAAGTCCAATCCGATGGGTGAGAGTTTCAACTATGCTAAAGAGTTCAATAGTCTCAACCTGGAGGCCGTGAAGAAGGACCTCCGTGAACTGATGACGAAATCGCAGGACTGGTGGCCGGCGGACTTCGGCCACTACGGGCCTTTACTCATCCGTATGGCGTGGCACAGCGCCGGCACCTACCGCATGGGCGACGGCCGCGGTGGTGGAGGTAGTGGCAGCCAGCGTTTTGCGCCCCTCAACAGCTGGCCCGACAATGTCAACCTCGACAAGGCACGACGGCTGATATGGCCGGTCAAGCGGAAGTACGGCCGGAAAATTTCCTGGGCCGACCTGATGATACTCACCGGCAACGTCGCCCTGGAGTCCATGGGTTTCAAGACCTTCGGTTTCGCCGGAGGGCGCGAGGACATCTGGGAACCGGAAAAGGACATTTACTGGGGCTCCGAGAGCGAGTGGCTGGGTGACAAACGCTACTCCGGCGACCGGGAACTTGAGAATCCCCTTGCCGCCGTACAGATGGGCCTTATTTACGTCAATCCGGAAGGCCCGAACAGCAACCCGGACCCGCTAGCTGCTGCCAAGGATATCCGCGAGGTCTTCGGTCGCATGGCAATGAACGACGAAGAGACGGTTGCTCTCATCGCGGGTGGCCACGCTTTCGGTAAAACCCACGGCGCCGGTGACGCCAAACATGTGGGGCCTGAGCCTGAAGCCGCCCCCATCGAGGAGCAGGGCCTGGGCTGGAAGAGTAGCTTCGGCACGGGCAAAGGAGACGACACGATTACCAGTGGTCTTGAAGTCACCTGGACCAACACGCCGACGAAGTGGAGCAACAATTTCTTCAGGATCCTGTTCAGCTACGAATGGGAACTGACGAAGAGTCCGGCCGGTGCGCACCAGTGGCAGCCGAAGGGTGGCGCTGGCGCCGGTTCGATTCCGGATGCCCACGACCCATCCAAACGTCACGCGCCATCCATGCTGACCACTGACCTCGCCCTGCGGTTCGACCCCGTTTACGAGAAAATTTCAAGGCGCTTCTACGAGAATCCGGACCAGCTTGCGGATGCTTTCGCCCGGGCGTGGTTCAAGCTGACCCACCGCGATATGGGTCCGCGCACGCGCTATCTTGGCCCGGAAGTTCCTGAGGAAGAGCTTATCTGGCAGGACCCCATCCCGGCGGTCAATCATAAATTGATAGACCAGAAGGATATCGCTTCCCTCAAAAGCAAGGTCCTTGCCTCTGGCCTGTCAGTGTCGGAGCTGGTCTCCACCGCCTGGGCATCGGCGTCCACCTTCCGCGGCTCCGACAAGCGTGGCGGTGCCAACGGTGCCCGCATTCGTCTGGCGCCACAGAAGGACTGGGAAGTCAACCAGCCTGCCCGGCTGGCGAAAGTGCTGAAGAACCTGGAGGGTATCCAGAAGGAATTCAACAGCGCCCGGTCAGGCGGTAAGAAAGTATCACTCGCCGACCTTATTGTCCTGGGCGGCTGTGCCGCTATCGAGCAGGCTGCGAAAAAGGCGGGCGTGGCGGTGACGGTTCCCTTCACGCCGGGACGCATGGATGCTTCGCAGGAGCAGACCGATGCAAACTCGTTCGCCGTACTCGAACCGGTCGCCGACGGCTTCCGCAACTACCTGAAAACCAGGTACGCGGTATCTGCCGAAGAACTGCTGGTTGACCGGGCACAACTGCTGACGCTGACCGCCCCGGAGATGACGGTTCTCGTGGGCGGTATGCGCGTCTTGAACGCTAACTACGGGCAGTCCCAGCACGGCGTCTTCACCAGTCGGCCGGAGACCCTTACCAATGATTTCTTCGTGAATCTGCTCGACATGAGCACGGTGTGGCAGCCGACCTCGAAAGACAAAGACGTGTTCGAGGGTCGTGACCGGGTTACGGGCAAACGCAGGTGGACCGGCACACGGGTCGACCTCATCTTCGGCTCGAACTCCCAGCTCCGTGCCCTGGCGGAAGTCTATGCATGCGAGGACTCCCGCGAGAAGTTCGTGCGCGACTTCGTGGCCGCGTGGAACAAGGTGATGAACCTTGACCGTTTCGACCTCCACCGATAGCAGCATAAACGCTTAGATAATAAAATATTACTGATTCAAAATACATTGAAGGAGGTTAATATATGCCTGAAGAGTTCAAACCGGGCTGTCAGAGACCGCCGATTAAAAAACCGGTTTCCCAGGCTACCCCTACCGAATCGATTACAGAGGAGGCAAAACGAGCAATGGTTACCGTAGGCAAGCCGGCACCGGAATTTACCGCTTCCGCCTATCATAACGGCAAGTTCATGAACATCAGTCTTTCCGAGTATAAGGGCAAATGGGTACTGCTTTGTTTCTACCCGGGCGATTACACCTTCGTCTGAGCGACGGAAATATCAGCAGTTGCTGCCAAACACGCCGAACTCAAGAGTCTTGGCGTGGAGGTGCTGTCCTGCAGCGTGGATAGCATCTACGTGCACAAGATGTGGAACGACCATGAGTTAACCAAGATGGTCAATATGGATATCCCCTTCCCGATGCTGTCTGACCAGGACGGGAGTATCGGGAAAATTTACGGTATTTATGACGAGGACACCGGCGTGGAGACCAGGGGCAGGTTCATTATAGATCCCGACGGCAATATCCAGGGATACGAAGTGCTGACACCTTCCGTCGGTCGTAATGTTAAAGAGTCCATCCGGCAGATAAAGGCATTCCAGCTGGTACGCAATTCCAAAGGCACCGAGGCTACACCCTCCGGCTGGCAGCCCGGCAAACCTACCCTCAAGCCCGGTCCGGAACTGGTCGGCAACGTCTGGAAGACATGGAAAGTCAATCAGGCTTTTGATGACTAGACCGATTCTGCAAATAACTTCAATGTCTTTTACAGAATTACGTTGAAAAAAGCTTCGTAATATATATAGAGGTTTAAGGAGGTAGGCAATGGCTACTGACCAAGCAACTGAACAAAAGCTAAATCGTTTGCGAGCCTGGAATATCATCGTGGGACTTATTCTGGCGGTACAGGCGGTCTTGATGGCGGTACTCACCAACAACTTTTCTCTTCCCGTAACGGCTACCTTCATGAGCGGACCGCCCGGAACAGCCCCCGAACTCCGTCACCTGTTTGATATCCAGACGGGCTGGGGCGTTTTTACGTTCCTGGCGATATCCGCCGCCGCCCTGCTGATAATCGCGTCTCCCCCCGTTTTCTCCTGGTACAAGCGCAACCTCCTCGAGAACCGCAACTACGGGCGCTGGATAGAGTATTTCTTCAGTTCCTCGATTATGATAGTGCTGATTGCCCAGATTACGGGAATCAGCGATATCGCGGCTCTTCTGGCTATCTTCGGCGTTAACGCCTGTATGATACTCTTCGGGGCGCTGCAGGAGAAGTATGAAAATCCGGGCAAGCCCAGCTGGCTTCCCTTCTGGTTCGGCAGCTTCGGGGGCATCATCCCGTGGATAGCAATAGTTGTCTACGTGATAGCGCCGGGACTGACCGTATCGCCCCCCGGCTTTGTCTACGGGATTATCGTCTCGCTGTTCGTCTTCTTTAACTGCTTTGCCGTCAATATGGTACTGCAGTACAAGAAAGTGGGGCCCTGGCGAGATTATCTTTTCGGCGAGAAAGTATATATCCTACTGAGTCTTACCGCCAAGGCGCTGCTTGCCTGGCAGGTGTTCTTCCCGGTATTGATGACGTCCTGATTGAAGGGCGGTTTACAATAGCTGGCATAAAAGGAGGGGAAAATGAAAGTGCAGGTTATTACCGACAGCACCTGCGACCTTCCTCAAGACCTGGCGGAAGGACTAGGCATCAGGGTGGTACCGATATACTTACGCTTCGGCGAAAAGACCTACCGCGACGGCGTGGATATACAGAGAGACGAATTCTACTCGATGCTGGCGTCTTCTCCGTACCATCCGGCGACATCTCAGCCCAACCCGGAAGACTTTGCGACGGTGTACAAAGAGTACTGTGAAGAGGTCGATGGCATAGTGTCCGTACACATTTCATCAAAAATCAGCGGCACATACAACTCGGCGATGATAGCCAAAAAAACGCTAGAGAGCAAGTGCCCCATAGAGGTCATCGATTCAAAATTCAACTCGGCCGGTCTGGGACTGGTCGTAATGGCAGCGGCCCGCCTGGCAAAGTCCGGCGCCAGCTTTTCCGAGGTCATAAATGAAGTACGTGATGTCATCAGCCAGGTCCGCATGTACGGTATGTTTGAGACAATGAAGTATCTGGCACGAAGCGGCAGAGTGAATAAAACCATAGCCGCGGCATCGCGTATATTGAACGTAATGCCCCTGCTTACCTTTCACGACGGAGAAATAGTACGTGCCGGTCTGGTACGCTCCATCGGCAAGGGTATGGAAAAAATATATGAATTCGTGAAAAAGAATACCCCGGTTAGCGAACTCATCGTTGTCCACAGTCAGGTAACCGCTCAGGCGAACCAGCTGAAGCAGCGCCTGAGCGAATTCATCGAGGAAGAAAAAATTTCTATAGCCGAACTCGGGGCAGGCCTAGGAGTACACGGCGGGCCCGGGGTACTGTTAGCAGCCATCAGAAAGGCTGAATAGGAAAGGAAAGGTGTTAAAACATTGAATACACAGCAGATAATCCTGCTCGTTATCAACGTGGTCGGGGGAGCTGCCGTCATCGGCAGCTACATATTCGGCCTCAACTCATCAACCGGTGGTGCCAACCCTCTCTGGGGCGGTGTCCCGGAAAACGTCAGGCCGATATACGGTGTCTCTATGATTATATCCGCCCTTGGCTATTTCGCATTTCTTTATTATATCTTCTTTCGTCTCGACCCGGCTCATATCAGCATTGCCGGCGTTTCCGGATTTACCATGCTTTACGTGATATTTCTGGTTATCCTGATACCTTCGGCGCTGTGGATGCCGCTGACCAACGTATACATTGGTTCCCCCAGTACCGGATTATGGATAAGCATACGTATTGTATTGGCACTGGTAGGCCTTGCCTCGATAGCCCTGGTATGGGCTTTTCTTACGATGCAGGGCAAGGTTCACGGCACAGCCTACTGGCTGGCGGTGGCGGGGAGCGGTTACTTTGCCTTTCATACGGCGATTTTGGACGCTGTAGTCTGGGCGGCATTGTTTAAATAAAGGACGGGGCATTAGTTTTTTCTGTTTACCATTTTCCCGACTTGACAAACGGTTTTGGTTTAAAATATAATTGCAAACAGGTGCAATAACAATGAGTTGCGTTATAACGCTGAAGAAAAAAGGACTTAAGCTTACCCCGCAAAGGATGCTGATTGTGGATATAATCCACCAAGCCGAAGGACATCTCACCGCCGAAGAAATTATCCGGCACGTCCAGGCCAGAATGCCCGGCGTTAATAAGTCCACCGTTTACCGCACGCTAGAACTCCTGGTAAAAGCCGGCTGCGTTTATAGAAGCGGTATCGGCGACGACTTTATCTATCACCATGCCGACGAGGGGCATCACCATCACCTGGTGTGCACTATATGCGGTAAGACCATTAACTGTGACGAGAATCTCTTTTCACCTTTGCGGCAGATTCTCCAGGAAAAATTTAGTTTTTACGCTGACTTCAACCACATGGTAATGAGCGGTACCTGTAGAGAATGCCGTAGCCGGAACAATTAAGGTTTATATTTTTCATTAATTATTGCGACTATTTGCAGGTAAGTTTCAATGCAATAATATGAAGCATTACCGGATGTCACTTAAGGCACCCGGTACTTGAAAGGAGAAGGTTTGTGAGGAAAATCGGCATTATAATCACTGCGGTACTGGTCTTGAGTCTTACCGCAGGCATTCTGATAGGCGGGTGTTCATCGGAAGACTCGGATAAATTGCAGGTAGTCACCAGCACGTCGTTGATGTCTCAGATAGTCGAACGTGTCGGCGGTGATAAGGTCAGCGTGATAAATATCATACCTCCCGCCCAGTGCCCGGGGCACTTCGATATCAAACCCGGCGATATCCAGAAGCTGGCCGATGCCCGGCTTTTCCTGATACATAACTGGCAGGGCGAAAAGTTCTCCGATGACCTGATTGCTTCAGCCAATAATGAAAATCTTACCACGGTCAAGATTGAAATAGCGGGCAACTGGATGACACCGCCGGTACAGCGGGAAGCCGCCGAAAAAATATCGGCTACACTGGCGGAGATAGACCCGGATAACCGTGCTGCCTATGAGCAAGCCGCTGCCGAGTATAAAGATACTGTCACCGCTAAAGAGTCCGAAATAAAGTCAAAACTGGAAGACGCCGGACTAACCGGTATCAACGTCCTCTGTGACGAGCAGCAGGCTGGTTTCGTCAAGTGGACGGGTCTGAATATAATCTCTACCTACGGCCGACCGGAGACCTTTACCCCCCAGGTGGTTAAAGACCTGGTGGACAAGGGGCGGGAAGGAACAGTAACCCTGGTGATAGACAATATGCAGACCGGGGGTGAATCGGGGAAGAGCCTTGCCGAGGAACTCGGGGTGAAGCATATCGTCCTCTCCAATTTCCCCGGCGGTTATGAAAACACCGACACCTGGGAAAAAGCTATCGATAAAAATATCGACCTGATACTGGACGCTATCGGCAAATAGAGAGTAGATATGACGGACGTAACCAGTCTTTATACGCACTCAATAGACATTGAAAACGCCGTGGTTTCTTACCGCGAGGACATCGCTCTCAGGGGCGTGTCTATCAAGGTAATTAACGGCGAGTTTATCGGCATTGTCGGACCCAACGGCGCCGGCAAGACCACCCTGCTGACCATCGTCAATGGGATGGGGAAATTATTGCAGGGTCGCGTAAGCGTTCTCGGTCATGCCCTGACTCCCGGCAACGGCCACTCCCTGAGAAAGAAGGTCGGCTACGTGGCGCAGGCGGAAAACATCGACCCCAGGATGCCGATGAACGTCCGCGAGGTAGCCATGATAGGCAGGTACGGTCGACTCGGCTTATTCCACAGGCCCGGCAAAGCCGACTGGCAGATAGTGGACACGGCGCTGGAACTGGTGGGAATGACCCATCTCGCCCGGAGACCCATAGGGCACCTCTCCGGCGGTGAGCAGCAGCGGGTGGCTATCGCCCGGTGCCTTGCCCAGGAACCCGAGATTTTCCTGCTGGACGAGCCGACGGCGTCGCTGGACTGGAAAGCCAAGACCGACATCATGGAACTGGTCAAGCGTATCCACGACCTGAGAAAATTGACCACCCTTTTCGTGACCCATGACCTGAGCGCCCTGCCCGTTTCCTGCGACCGGGTGGTGCTGATGAAAGACGGGCTTATCTGGGACGAAGGACTCCCCGGAGAGCTCCTGACCAGCGAAACACTCGGGCAGCTTTATGACCTGACCGTTGCCGAGGTGGAAAAAAGACGCGGCGAAGCCGCCCTGGCCTGATAATAACAGCCTGAATATTATGGATATATTTACCTACCCCTTCATGCAGAACGCAATTCTCTCCGCTTTCCTCGGAGGGATTGCCTGCTCCACTATCGGCGTCTTCGTGGTGCTGATGCACATGCCGTTCATTGGCGTCTGCATGTCGCATGCCGCCTTCGCCGGAGCCCTCCTGGGACAGTGGCTGGGCTTTAATCCGATGATAGGGGCTTTCGCCTTCAGTCTCGGCGCGGCGGCAGTAGTTGGACCTCTCGCCGACCGCGGGGAGTTAAACCCGGAGACATCGGTGGGGGTTATCTTTTCGCTGATGCTGGGGCTGGCTTTCCTCTTCATGGGCCTGATGTCAGGGCCGAAATCGGCGGCGCTTGAGCTGTTGTGGGGCAGCATCCTGACCAATACCCGCGGCGATATCATCATCCTGGGAGTGGTCGCCGTTCTGGTGGTGGGCATAGTGTTCCTTTTTTATAAAGAGATTCAGGCGACCGTTTTCCAGCGGGACATGGCGCGGGCGGTGGGGATACCGGCGACGCTAATGCTCTACAGCATCCTTTTTTTAACGGGCGCCACCATTACGGCGTCGTTCAGCTCCATCGGCGGACTGCTTATCTTCAGCCTGATTCTCAATCCGGCCGCGGCAGCCTACCAGCTTACCTATAACATGAAACGCATGTTTTTCCTGTCCGCAGGTTTCGGTGTCCTGTCCACCTGGGTGGGACTGCTGTTTTCCTACCTTTTCAATATCCCCAGCGGCGCCACCATAGTGGTGACTTCATCGGTAATTTTCCTGATTGCGGTCGTTTTCTCCCCCAAGAGAAAGGTGAAACGCTGGCAGAAGGAATCCTCAGCGGAGAATGTAACGTGAGTAAGGACTTCTTCAACTCGAGGGCGGCTACCTGGGATGAAAAGGTGGCGGAGAAAGACGTGCATAAGCTGAATGACATGGCGGCGCGTCTTGATATTAGCCCGGGAGACAGTGTTCTGGATGTGGGCACCGGCACCGGGGTGTTCGTGCCTTTTCTCCTGAGAAAAATCGGGCGTGAAGGGAACCTGACATGCCTCGATTATTCCGAGGAAATGCTGAAAATAGCCCGGGCAAAGGGCTTTAAGGGAAATATTCGGTATCTCTGCGCCGAAATTGAAAACAACCGGCTGAATGGTGAGTCCTTCGACGCGGTGGTGTGTTATTCGGTCTTTCCCCATTTTGCTAACAAACCGAAAGCCCTGAAGGAGATAAACCGCCTGCTGAAGAAAGGCGGCAGGTTGTATATCTGTCATACCTCGAGCCGGCAGGCTATCAACGATATCCACCGGAGTACGCCGGAAGTATGCGACCATGTCTTCCCGGAAAACGAGGAGACACGGCGGATGCTGCTTGAGGCGGGATTCGATAACGTCATTATCAGCGAGGGAAAAGCTGATTACCTGGCAAGCGCCAGGAAGTCCGGTTAGGTCTTTTCCGGGCTACCGTTCCCGGCGTTAATGCGGCTGGAAACACAGTATTTCCTGACCGATGAGAGCCGCCACCCCGGCGCCCGTCACCCCGAAAATAATCAACCGCTTGCCCTGCGAGACAGCGATTCCCCGTATCCCATCGAACGTATTGTTCACAATGGTGCTGCTGGTGGCGAGGACGATATCGCACCATGATATCAGCTTCTCGGTTTCCGTCCTGCCGTCCCGGATAACAACTCCGTATTTATCAACGCCGATGTTGTCCGGGTTGAGGTCGGTACAGCGTACGTTGTCCGTCCCGAACGTTAGCGCCAGGTTCTCCAGGATAGCCGGCTGGAGGCCTATCATGCCGATTTTGACCTTGCCCGAATCATCGAGGATGTGCCGGGCTATCTGCCGGGCGCATTCCTCCGGTTCTTCATCGTGGCAGTGGCGTGTCCTGCCGACCAGATTCAAATACGCCGCTACGGCGTTCAGCGTGGCGATAAACACAGCCCTGTTAGTGTTAGTATCCAGACTCAAAGCCAGCACGTCATTCAACGAACCGCTGAAATCGTTGGGCTGGTCGGTAAACGCCTGCCCATAGCTTCCTATGAACTCGGCTTCTATCATCACTTCCTTGCCTTGCAACAAAGGAAAGTCCTGCCGGGCGGGGCTGCCGATGGCCTGCTTTATGGAAAGCGTCCCGATAGTCACCCGTACCGCCGTATTCCCCAGATTACGTTCACCAGCGATTCCCCGGAGTTTTTCCCTGACTTCATCGAGTACAGGTTTCAACGCCAATACTGACTCACCTCCTCAACATCGACAATATAACCGTGCTTCCTGAATATTTCCCGGCCGTTTGCCGAGATAATGAAATCTATAAACTCCCGCGCGAGTCTTTCATTCCGACAGTATGTCGATACCGCTATCTGCATCTCGCCAATGCCCGTCAGCTGCTCCGGCGAAAGGAATATCACCTCGATATCCTCGGGAGCCTGAACCCCGTAAAAATGCCAGATAATGCCGGCGTCAACCTGCCCCATGACCAGCATGGTCAGCAGGCTATCGGGGCGGGCAGCCTGAGTCACGATATTCTGTCCAATCTCTTCGACGAGTCCGGCTTTTTGAAAAATTTCCGGCGTATACCTGCCCAGCAGGGTGGTCTCCGGTCGGGTAATCCCCACCCGAAGGCCCCAACGGGTCAAGTCTTGTAAGGACAATATGTTCTTCGCGTTACCCTTTGGTACCGCAATCACGGGTATCATATAGGCGATAGTCTCTATTGTTTCCGCATCGATAACCTGTTTGTCCGCCGCTGTCTGCATGAAGCCCTGCTCCGGGGCGATGTAAATATCGCCGCTTCGGGACAGGGACATCTGGTTCAGCACCTCGCCACCGCCTCCGTAGTTGACTACGACCGCACCGCCGTGTTCAGCCTCGAACTGCGCGCAGACTTCATCAAGAGGCATCTTTGCCCCGGCAGCGGCGAAAATGCTTAAACCGGACTCCGCCTCAGAACACGATATATCCATGCTTAATGCCAGCACCAGCAGAATGCAAACAGAAAAAACCGCGGTTACATGCCGATTTACGCATTTCATATCTCGCAGAAACATCCGATAATACTGTTGGTTTTATATTAACAGTCGCCGCCCATATCTTATTTTTGCATATCCTTGCCGTAGTTAATCGAGGGAGCCGTGCTGAAATAGAAAATAGGCCGATCCACCCTCCTGAAGTAGACGGGACAATGGCGAAGTCCCCTGGGAATAAAGACGGCGCAGCTTTTGGTAAGGATGTGTTTTTCATCCTCCAGCCAGAACTCGACTTCCCCGCATAAATCATGCGGGTCTTCCGGGTTGCTGCCCAGGAAACCGACGTATTCGTCGTAGTCATTATGGGAATGAGAGGCGGGGGGACTGCCGTGGTCCGACGCCTTCCATATCAGGGCGCAGTTAAGATAGAAGGCTCCCGGTATAACGGTATCGTCGGCATACAGGACCATCATCCCGGTCCTCTCTCCGGTGGGTGGAGGCGGTGGCGGGGCGCCTTTTAACACAGGCGGTTTGGCATCAAAGACAATGTATTTGCCGTATTTTGTTTTCGCCATTACTAACTCCTCTTCACCCGGTAATACCTATGACCGGATGGACTTGATAAGGGCGGTCACGCTCTTCCGCACTTCAGCCAGGTCCTGCTCGTTGGGGCGTCCCCTGATATCCCCCAGTTTTCCCTTAGTACTGAAGTCTTCCCTGCCATGGAACTCTCCCACGTTATACCACTTGGCGGCGACCTCGAAGCCGATATGCTCGAAGAGCTGCCCCAGGTATTCACCGACAGGAGTCGCTTCTCTCACGCCGGTATGGGGTCCGGAATATGTGCAGAATACCACCGCTCTCTTGCCGGGGAGCCTCGGAGCGCCCAGTTTTACGTCACCGCGTTCCCGGTGCAGCTTCATCTTATCCTGAGCGAACTTCATTACAGGCTCCGGAGGTAGAAACGAATATGACGGCGTGCCGAGAAATACCAGGTCATAATCATAGAGCTCTTCGGTAGCCGCTTCGGCGACCTTCTTAAACACCGGCTTGATACCGGCGTCTTCTAGGGCTTGCCGGATAGCAAGGGCGACCTTCTCGGTGTTTTTCGTGGCGGTCCAGTAGATTATCAGCGTTTTCAATGCGTCAGTACTCCCTTTCTCTGGCATACTATCTCCTCTTAATTTTTACTCTTTATCAGGGCACCCACTGGAGCTGGGACGGGTTAAGGGAGAATTCGTAATAGGTGTTGCTCATCTCGGGCCGGTCCCATTTGCCCCGCGGCAGGTCGGCATCGTTAAAACTGTTCTCCGTCGACTTGCCGACGAATATCTTACCCCCCATCATACCGCTGATATAGCGGGGCAGTCCGTTCATGGTCATTATGGGCTCGGCTTTCATGCTGTAAACGTCCCCCCAGGCTACCCGGTGACGGTACCCCCGTTCGGCACCTTCACCTACAGGCTCTTTCACGAAGGTAATCGGGGCTTTCTTGACCTTGAGCACCTCGCCCATATTCCCCCAGCAGGTCTTGAAGATTTTCTCCAGCGCTTCCGCCTGCTTTTTATCGGCGCGGGAGTCGATATATAAAATTGATTTCCACGGGTCGCGCACGGCCGTCCCGCCGACAGGTGAATTAAAGCCAAAGCCGGCGTTCAGACCGTCCAGGCTGACGTCACCGTAATGCCCTTCTTTTATGTGGAAAGTAAAGGCCCCTTCGCACTGGTTGATGCCATCGTGAAGGTCGGTGGGGGTGCTGGAACCCCAGTAGTAAGGGCACACCGGCGGCGAAGTGCATGCCTCGGTGCAGTCGCCCGACACCGTCCATTCCATCTTCTCATTCATTTAACGTACCTCCTTAATGTATTGATTTCAGGCCGGAATATGTTCATCAACTATAATACTTGGAAAAGCCCTCTCCGTTCAAAGATTCAAGATATCTCCGACTCCCCAGCTTCGTTAAGAACCTCAGATAGCTCAGCCCTTCGGTAAAGGCGCTGTACCTGACGGCACCGGGCTCGTGGCAGGTCTGACAGCACTCCAGCTTCCCGATTTCCCCCCGCAAGCGGCGGGCTTCCGAGCCATGCCAGATATCATCGATATTTTGCTCTTTAACGTTACCGATTGCTTCCGGGACTATTTCACAGGGATAGACGCTGCCGTCGTAATCTACGAACATATAATTAAACAAAGCCGAGCAAGTCCACCTCTTTTTATCAGTTTCCAGGAAGCGTCCTGCCGTAGTATAGAAATAGTTAGCGCCGAGTTCCTCACTGCTATAAAAATCACGGACTGTATCGTATTCCTCCATTCCCAGCGTTAATCTGTCTTTCATCTCCATATTTTTAAACCTTGCCCGGGTGAAAAGAGCCGGAGATATAATATGAAAAAGTCCTCTGGATGAAGCGAAACCCGATATATCATTAAGGCTGCCCACATTCCGGTGTAAAATGGTCGTTTTTATCCCCGGGATAAAGCGCGGGTTTTCATTTTTCAGCTTGATAAGTCCGTCGATAGTCTCCGAGACCTTTGAAAAGGCTCCGGCAGTTCCCCTGATACGGTCATGGGTATCCCCTATCCCGTCGAGGGAGTTAACGCTGACCAGGTCTATATCCGCTCCCCTCAGCGAAGATAGAATAGCCTTATAATTGGAAATTACCCGCTGCGGCAAAAATCCGTTGGAGGTGATGATAATGCTTCTTAACCTGGGGAGATAGCTTTGCTTGAGATTGATGATGCCGAGCACAATGTCAACAAGGTCATCACGGAGATGGGGCTCGCCGCCAGTTAAGTCAAGCTCTATCAGTTCGGAAAAAAGCGAGGTAGACAATATATCAATGATGTTCTGTCTGGGCAGTTCCAGCTTCTCAATATCCGGGTTGTCCCTGGCGCTCTTCCAGATATTGCACATGACGCAGTGAGAGTTGCATCGACCGGTTACTGCCAGGCTCAGAACGGCAGGTTTTGGGGGATTTCCTGTCAGTCTGCAATAACGAAATCCAAGGGCATTGAAGAGAAGCCTGGCTATCGCCCGGAGGTAACCGATATCGTTATTCCTTACAGGATTCAATATCTCCCTGCTTTACTTTACCGGTATGGTGGCTAATTACTTCCCTTGGTGAAGAGCGTTGACGAGGTTTTGCGCAAATTCATTATATACCGCGGAGTCGTATCGCTCAATATTGCCTTCATCACACAGTTTAGCCAGTTCCGGGTCTATAGGAATCCTCCCCAAGAGCGGCGCACCGGCGGCCCGCGCCATCTCGTCCCCCTTACTTTTCCCGAAGAGCTCTATCTTCTTCTTCAGTTCATCGATATGCAGGTAGCTCATGTTCTCAACGACGCCGAGGATGGACTTGTCCATCTGCCGCGCCATCTTGACAGCCTTGCGGACGACCATCGCCGTCAGGTCCTGCGGCGTAAACACGATGATAACACCGGATACCGGCAGCGACTGGAGGGTTGTCAGTGGCGCGTCCGCCGTGCCGGGCGGCAGGTCAACAATCAGGTAATCGAGCTTCCCCCACAGTACGTCCTCCCAGAACTGGGTGATGGTACGCCCGATGAGCGGACCCCGCCAGATAACGGCGTCGTCCTCGTTGCTCAGCAGGAGGTTGATGGACATTACCTCGACCCCCGAGCGTGACAGCACCGGCAAAATACCGTTTTCACCGATGGCGGGTTTGCTGTCCATACCGAACATTTTGGGGATGCTGGGCCCGGTGATATCGGCATCCAGAATACCTACCTCATGTCCCTGGCGGCGGAGGGCAACGGCGGCGAGGCTTGCTACCAGTGATTTACCGACGCCTCCCTTGCCGCTCATAACGGCGATGACACTATCTATTTTATTCAGTTCCTTGGGTTTTACCTCAACGAAGCTGACGTTAACTTCCTTAATACCGTCCAGCTTGCCCGCTCCAGACATGATTTTTTCTTTAATCCAGTCCTGTGATTCCTTCATCAATGCCGCCGCGACAAGCGTGATATTCGCTTTTCCGTCAACTACATTCACATCCCTGACCAGGTTCATCTCCGTCAGGCTGCGTTTTACTCCCGGCACCAGTACTGCATAAAGGACTTTTTTCACTTCTTCCTGCACCGGCATAATACTCCTTCAGATATCAGTTTTATGTCAATTAATGCAACCGCTCCATGAGGTTGGGCAGTTTGCCTTCAACGTACATATTTACCGCCTGCTCAATATCCTCGACATCGGTAACTACCGCTTCAATGCCGCGGCTTTTCATACTCTCGTAAGCACCCCACCCCATACCCCCGGCGATAAGCACCTGGCAGTCATCGATTGCCTGAGCCATGGCGGCGTGCCTGGACTGGGCACCGGCATCATAACCGTGCCGTTCGCCCGGGGCGGTTTCAGAGTGGTGACTTCCGGCAAAGGTGTGATGTCCCGCCTTATCCCTGTTTTCCTTACTCATTATTTTACCGTTTTCCACGGTGACCACTACATATAACGGCGCCCTGCCGAAGTGCTGGCTGATGGTGTTGCCATCATCGGATATTACCGCAATTTTCATAACCGGTTTTCTCCTTCATTTTTAATTATTAAATCGTATTTCGGCTGACCTTCATCAACGGATATTCTTACCGCTACCTGTTTCCCCTCAGCCAGATACCGCTCGGACTCCTCGCGGAGTCGTTGCGACTCCGGCGATTTTAGAAAGTCTATTAAAGCCTCGTACTTAGACCTGACTTTCTCATCCATTCCCTCTTCACGGAGCAACTGCATGAGGCAGCTGTTCAGCTCATGTTCGCTCAGGCACTTGAGGCACTTGCCCGATATCTCGTTGGTCGAATACCTCGGCTCGAGGTCGAAAGAGTCCATATTACCCCACTTATTCCTGTATTAATGTCGACGACACTGCCCGCCGCTGGAGCAGGGAGGTTTCTCACACCTTTCTTCCCTCCCGCAGCAGGTGGTGCCCGACTTAGCTGTACTCCTTAATAACGCTGGCGCGGATATCATCCTTTCCAGGTCATCGCTGCCGCACTCGGGGCAGACGAGAGTTTTTGCATCGTACGAACCGGATATAAAGAATTCAAAAACCTTCCCGCAACCATTGCATCTATAATCGTAAATAGGCATAATATCTCCTTACTTACTCAACGACCGGTCAATCGTCTCCCAGAGCGTCTCTATCTTTTGAGAAATACCGTTGCGACTGTACTCTACGACAGGCATACCGTTTATCATGGCTTCGGTGAAACTGTTGTCAAAGGGGATACGGGCGACAACATCGATGTCATTACCACGGCAATAGTCTCTAATCCTGTCGGCATTTTCCTCGTTTATGTCGTATTTATTAATACACACTTTAGCCGGCACTTCAAAATGCTGGCAGACTCCCAGAACCCGCTCCAGGTCATGCATCCCCGAAAGCGTAGGTTCGGTAATGATTAAAGCCAGACCGGCTCCCGAAAGGGACGAGATAACCGGGCACCCGATACCGGGAGGTCCGTCGCTTATAATATACCCTATTCCCTGCTTTTCAGCCAGTTCTCGTGCCTGCTGCCTGACCAGCGCCACCAGTTTGCCGGAGTTTTCCTGGGCTATTCCCAGCCTGGCATGAACGAGCTTGCCGTATCTGGTGTCCGAGATAAACCATTCACCCGCCTTGTTCTCCTTCATCGTAATAGCCCCGGACGGGCATATATGCGAGCAGAAACCGCAGCCTTCGCAGGATAAGGGGTCGACTTTATAGTCAGCGACAGCTTTGAAACGGCATTGCTCCTCGCACAAGCCGCACTCCGTACACTTATCCCTATCAATGTAAGCCGTCTGCCCGCTCCAGAATTCATGCTTCTCACGCATGTCCGGCCGCAACAGCAGATGGAGGTCGGCGGCGTCAACGTCACAATCGACCAGCACTTTATCTCTGGCCAGCGCGGCGAAGGAACCGACGATACTGGTCTTGCCGGTGCCTCCTTTACCGCTTAATACAACTACTTCTTTCATTCACCAATCCCTGAATCCGGTCAAAAAGCGCCAGAAAATGTTCCCGCCAACGCGGCATCCCTGCAACCAGGGTTAGTCCTTTCGAGTATAAAGAGGCAATCTCCCTGTCGAGCGGAATATTGAGCAGAACGGGCAGGTCTTTTTCACGGCAATACTCTTCAACCCTGCTATTATCCGCTCCGGAACGGTTTATCACCACGCCGCAGGGGACTCCCAGTTCTCTTACTGTTTCCACCGCCAGTTCCAAGTCGCTGAGCCCGAAAGGGGTCGGCTCCGTGACCAGCAGGCAGAAATCACTGCCTTTAATCGCCTCCACAACGGGACAGGACGTGCCGGGTGAAACGTCAATAATGACGACGCCTTCATTATTCGCCTTCTCCCTGACCTTCCTGACGACGGGGGTCGGCATGGCTTCGCCAACATTCAACCGCCCCTGTACAAAGGCGATACCGTCCGCATGTCCTGATTCCACCACGCCGATATCCTTGTTTTCCTCGGCAATCGCCTTCTCCGGGCAGAGGTAACCGCAGGCGCCGCAGCCATGGCAGAGATGCGGAAAAACAAGTACGTTCTTCGGGAAGACAGCCAGAGCATTATAGGCGCAGACCTCGGAGCACCTGCCGCAGAACGTACACAGGTTCTCATCGACCTGCGGTACGGGGATATAAACCGTCTCGCTATCCCTGATAGCAGGCTTCAAGAATATATGGTCGTTCGGTTCCTCGACATCACAATCGAGCAACTGTACGTTATAGTTGTCTTTCAGGGATAGAACAAGGCTGGTAGCCACCAGCGTCTTGCCGGTACCCCCTTTACCGCTGGCAATCGATACAATCACTTTATTCTCTTTTTATTCTCTTGTCATCTTGGCACCGCACTTGGGGCAGATCGCGGAATAGCAGGGTGTTCCCGGCCGATGTAGTACTTTTTCACCGCAAATGGGACAGACACAGTTCCCGCCGGGTCCAGACCCGGCACGATTGCCCTGCATCCTGCCACCCCGCTGACCACGTCCGGCCGGCGGTCCGGTTCCATCTCCTCTAGGCATCATTACACCTCTCAATACTCGATTTTTTATCTTCTACCCATGCCTCTGCCGCGTCCCATCCCTCCACCGAAATGCTGAGCAACACTGGGCTGTGAACTGACTTTCAGCTTCCCTGATTTATAGTCCTCGATAGCGTCAGACACCTTGCCCGATACTCCGGTGACAACCGTGATACCGGCAGCCGATAAAGCCTGGTAGGCGTTGGGTCCGCAATTGCCGGTCAGGACGACCTCGACGCCTTTCCCGGCGATTGTCTGGGCGGTAGCGATTCCGGCGCCGCCACCCGCCGCTGCCGAGGCATTTTCCATGGTATCGACATCCATCGTTTCCGAATCGGCGATAACAAAATAACCGCATCTTCCAAAGCGAGGGTCGATATCGGCGTTAATGTCAGGGGCGGCAGCCGTGACTGCAATTTTCATAACCTACTCCTTTTTGGCGTTTTCCAGTTCGCTTATCCTGTCTGCCATTCTTTTCAGCTCTTTCTTCATCTGGCCAGACTGGCTCTTCAGGTAGTCAATTTCCTGCTCGCGCGTCATCTGAGCGGCGTTAGCCGGAACCGGCGTAGACCCGGTCGAAAAAGCTGCGCCGGGATACTGGCACCGAGGCAAGCCACCTCTGCCTCTGCCAATGTAAGGCCAGGGCGGAGAGGTCCCCCTGAAACCGAGTCCCGCACCGCCTCTGCCGCCTGGACCGCGACCATATCCGTACGTCATTACCGCACCTCCTTTCTCCCTTTTAGTCTTTCATCATGGTGAGTAAACGTTTGCCTTTAATCTGCCGGAAGGTAGCCCCCTGCCCGACACAACGCAATGCCGCGTCGGCGTCGATTATCTTTGTCCCCGACACGGCATCAACGCCGTGGTCAAAGAGGACAGGCGACAGGGGCGCCGTGCCTCCCAGTATAATCACAAATGAGTCCGGCTGACACAGCGCGAGCAGATGGTCGATAGTATGGTTGATAAAAGCCGCGCCGGTAATACCGACAATATCAGCCTGCGGAATGATGCCCTCGGTTTCCGCCTCGGGGAAATCGCCCTCCTGCGGGTGCTTCTCTATTACCCAGAGTTCTCCAGCAATCTTGCGCAGGCGGGGAATAAACGGGAAATGACCCACTACGGCTATCTTTTTCCCTTCCCCTCTTTCTTCCAGTAGGTCGGCGGCATTGAGTTCGGTACAAGCATTTTCATCGACATCAATAAGCGAATTTATAGCCGCCATCCCGATAGCCGACTCCGCCAGACTATCCGAATCAGCCAGGCGCGCTAGGGTTGCGGCGTCTTTTTCCAGTAATGCTCCGGCTTCTTTCACCGGCGTCCTGTCGTGGTGCGATCCGGGGTCGTGAGGCGTCGAAGCCAGTCCGCAGTGACGCGTTAAAACCGCCGTCTGAAAAGGCCCCTGACGTATGTCCCGTACCGGTGCATTATAATTCAACGTCGAGAGTAAATTTTCAATAATTTCCATCTTTGTTTCAACCATGGTTCTGCCGTTTGCCGGTATCCCTTCCCCGACGCCAGCCCTTCTCCCGACTGTTTCTACCAGAGCCGACCGGCGCGAGCGACTCGACATCGGGAGAGTTACAGACGGGACAAATCTGCGGGTTAGCCTCCGCAACTGACTCTAAAAGCGCCTCCCACTCGTGGCTGTTGGCACAGCGGAAGCGGCCGTGAGAAATTCTAAAGCTACCGCCCTCAATTCTTATCGCCCTGCCGTTCAGCAGAGCCTCAGCCATTTTCCTTCTTGCCGATGCCAGGATTCTCTGGAAAGTGGGACGGGATACGCTCATTTTTTCAGCCGCGGCCTCCTGCCCCAAGCCTTCCAGCTCTTTAAGGCGCATTGCTTCCGCCTCCTCGACGGTAAGCCTGACTTCCTCAAGGTCTCTCATCGGTACCCCAGCGGGTTTGAAGAAGTTGACACCGGGCAAAAAGGCAACTCTCCGGCACTTTAACGGCCTGGGCATTTTCCCTCCTGAATTATGAGCATATGCTCATAATAATTATAACAGTAATATCAAGAGTAGTCAATGCCCAAAGGTGGAATTATGGTGTATATCGGTTAATCGTACTTGATGACCCAGCGCCCGATGACTTCCCGCCTGGAAATGGCGTCCTGCGCCTTGCCGATGTCCTCAAGTTTTATCAATCTGGTCACCAGTTTATCGGTCTTGAGCAGTCCGGAGTTCATCACTTCCATCAGCGCCGGCAGGTCTTCCGTGGGATGGGTCTCTCCGTACAGAGTGCCCCGTATCGTCTTGGCATGCAGGGGGGCATAAAACATGGGTATATTGGTTACCGAATCGATGGGCGTGATGCCGATAGCCACGACCATGCCGTTGGCACGGATGGCATACCATGCCTGCACCTGCGCCCCGGGGTCGCCGGTAGCCTCGATGGCGAACTCCAGCCCTTCACCGTCGGTAAGCCCCTGGATAATCGGAACCGGGTCATCTTTCCTGGAATCGATGAAGTGGGTAGCCCCGAACTCCATGGCGATGTCTTTCTTCGATTTTTCAATGTCGACGGCGACCACGGGATAGCAGTTGCGTAGCGCGGCGAAACGGATGGCATTCAGACCGATGCCTCCGCAGCCCCATATCCCTATCGAATTGCCCTCCCGCGCCCGGGCGACGTTGACCACACTCCCCCAGCCGGTAGCCACCGAGCAACCCAGCTGGCAGAGCTGTTCCGGGGGCAGCTTGACATGGTCGGGCACGCGTATGGCACCTATCTCCGGCATGACGCTGTGGGTGGCGAAACCGGCGATAAAGCTCCCCAGCCCTACCCTCTCCCCGTTCTCATCGGTCAACCGCGATGTCCCGTCCAGAAGATCGCCGGTCTGGAAAAAAGCCTTGCTGGTATCGCATAGATTGGGGTGTCCCCTCCGGCACTGGTAGCAATGCCCGCAGGGGACCATCCAGCACCCGATGACGCGGTCGCCCGGCTTCAGTTTGGTCACGCCGGGGCCGACTTTTTCCACCAGCGCGCAGGCTTCATGCCCGGGAACCATGGGGACATCCTGCGGTATATAGCCCTTCCACACGGACAGGTCGGAATGACAGTAACCGCAGGCCAGCATTTTCACCTGGACTTCTTTCTCGCGGGGTTCGGCAAGCTCCAGTTCTTCAATCTCCATGGGGGTCCCGTACTGACGTAATACCGCGGCTTTTATTTTCATTTTCTTCTCCTCATGATGAAAGCCCGTTGCCGGTTAATTAATACTATAAGATTATTATAATTGTAAGGTCAATCATGTATATAAAGAGGATATCAAAAATGCACGAAGTACCGGAGACGAAATATACTTATACACACTATTCACGATACGGTTGCGGCGGCGGGGGCTGCATAACGTTAATCCGGTACCGACTGTGTTTATCCGGGATATTGGCAGGGTTGCCGGCGATACTGGCGGCTACCGGCTCTTCCACCCAGCCCTTTTCATAAGGGCACATGAAAGTGAGACGGTAGGCGAACTTGAAAATCTTCCACTGTCCGTCCTCTTTTACGTATTCCATGTCATATTTGCCAAGGCAGAGGAACTGCTTGTATTGACCGCCCCCGACGAAAGCACAAAATCCGTGCGAATGCCAGACGCCCCTGGCTTTATTGCGCTCTTTATTAATTTCAATAACCGGGTTTACGGTCATATGCAGGGCGAGGTGGCCCGGCGACCGGAATCTCTCGTCGCTGAATACCGTATTCCAGAACCTGGTGATGCTTTCGATGCCTTCATAGACGCCGCTGTCCTCTATCTCCAGGCTTACACCCGGGGTTTTCTGCGCGAAAAGCCCCGGGACCTCCGACATCCTGCCGATGTGGTAAAGATGGGCGTAGCGGGACTGCAGCTTCCATATTTCAATATAATCCCCAGCCCGGGCATTCTCTTCGACCTGTTTTTTAAGCTTAGTCACCTCGGCTTCCAGCTGCTTTAAGGTCATAGCCATGTCAAACCTCCTCTAGCACTCGTTTATCGTCTTTAGATGCCTGCCTAAGGAAATAAATCGGGTCGGGAGGCAAGCGTCCTGGTAAATTTAAGCTTGCTGAACTTCCACTCCCCGTTAACTTTAAAGTATTCGCAGTCGTTCCGCCCCTGTACCCACTGTATAGTGGGGACAGAATGTAAAATATAGACGAGCCAGTGGCCCCGGGCGGTATCGCCGTCAACGGTAAGGACGGGCTGCCCCACCAGGTGTCCGTCATGCCTCTCCGTTCTCCTGGCGAGTGTTTCCAGATATATTTTGGCATAATTTTTTCTACCTTTCATCACCCCCGAAGACCGTACTTCAACCTCGGCGTCTTCAGTAAAAAAGTCGAGCGCCTTCTCGAACTGGATGTTATCTATGCAGGATATATATTCCCGGTGCATTTGCTTGATTGCCTCCAGGGCTTCAAGGTCAGCGACTCTCTTTTCCAACTCTTTCAAATCCATACCTGCCTCCTTTTTTATCCTTAATCCGACCAATCGGCTGGTGAATTTATTACCGCCTTCTTTTATACCTGCTCAGCCGCCGCACTCAACCCTGTCAGCCGGCCGGTCAACCAGGCAAACCCGTGGCTGAGCCCGGCGCACATGGTGGGATAATCGACGGCGAAGCGGTTGCCGACGGTATTTCCTGCCAGGTACAGTCCCGGAATGACCTCACGGTCTTTATCCAGCGGCTGGAAACTGGGATTTGTATTCAGACCGCCCACCACTACCAGTATGTGCTGCTCAATAATGCCAGCGTAAAACGGCGGCTTTTCCACGGTAAAAAGGCGGTCGGGCCGTTTACCGAAGTCCAGGTCTTTCCCCAGTCTGGCAAGATGGTTGACTCGCTCAACCGTTGCCCTGAATGCCTTAACGGGCACATTCATTTTCCGCGCCAGCCCCTCGATGGTATCAGCCCGTACCGCCTCATCCGCGAGACGCTGGCGGAGGATATCGGTGCCCTTGCTGTATGTACCCAGTCCAACTCCCATGCGGGGCAGTTCCGCCTCCCATTTGCTATCGAATACCTGCCAGACCACTTTACCGGGCTGTTTCTCCAGTGAGTTCGCGCAGCTCTGGGCGGGCACATCCTCGTTTTCATACCGCCTGCCATCGGTGTTGATACGAAGGAAGGCATTCTGCCCGGTAACCGGGACAGTGGCGTGGGACATGGGGGCGTGAGGTCCCGGCTCCATGACACCGCCCACCAGCATCGCCATCTGGTGCCCGTCGCCGACATTTAATGGCTCCGGGGCATCCAGCAGGTCCTGGTTACGGGTCATATAAATGTTGTTTTTCAGGGACACTTCGGCGGCAACGGGGCAGTATTTTTGCATCATCCAGGGGTTATTCCCGTAGTCCCCGGTACAGAGAATCACCGCCTTACGGGCGTCGAACTGTACATAGTCGCCGGCTTTGTTGCGGGCGATAACGCCGGTCACGCGTCCGTTCTGCTGGCGGACAAGCTGCACGGCCGGGGTCTGATAGCGGATATCCACGCCGAGGGTGCGGGCACGCTTCTCGACAACATCCAGAGCCAGCTTATGGCAGAGTCCTACTACCTTGCCGTCGGTATGATGGTGACTGGTCGGGAAATCAGGATAGTATTCGGTCTTCGGGTCATACGCTGCCGGCCCCTTCGGGTTCGGTAATATCCATGAGCCAGTCCATGATTTCCCCGCTCCGTTCGGCCCAGACCCGGTACAGGCGCTGGTCGGGCTTGTTGCCACACCATCTCATCAGCTGGAGGCAGACATCATCTTTATCGATTTTAATGCCCAGTTTTTTCTGCAGGCGACTATCAATAGCGCCGACCATCCCGCCGCCCCACCGGTAGGTAACGTGCTTATCGATTTGAATGACCTTGGCACCCGCCTCGGCGGCGGAAAGCGCTGCGGCTTTCCCTGATGTTCCCGCCCCTACCACCACTACGTCAGCGTAAAATGTTTCTTTAATGTCACCCGCCGGAATGGGCTGCTGCGGTACGACGAACTTCCTCTTATCCCTTTGACGTATTTCCATGCGCGGTAGACTCCTTTATGTCTCCGGTTTTCCTGTTACGCCATGCAATCCGTGTCATTTTACCGGGGAAATATGAAAAATTACTATCGTACAATTATACAATAAACCTTATTTCAGTTAAAAAAATCCCCTCCCCTGGCGGAAAACCCGGGGAGGGGACAACGGGTGAAGAGGCTGTTATCTAGTTTACGGTAACATCCGCGCCGATGGTTTCTCCCTTGATATCCGGTCGATAATAGGAGTAAGCCGTGGAAAGAACGCCTTTCGCCTTGACCGGATACAGCGCTATCACCTGGAAATCGAAGGCAATCCGCTGGCCGGGTGTCATGTCCTCGATGTAGAAGATAACCTTGCGTCCGGCAATCTCGAACCGCTTGATGTTTTCCATTTCCTCAATCACGGCAACGATGGAATCGTTCACCGGTGCGAAACCCGTGGGCACGGAGACATCGAGGACAATCATGCCGGCCTCGGATATATTCAGCTCAGGCAGCGGATTGAACTCCAGCGCTACGGACACATTCACGATGTCGTTAACGGCAACCTCGGTGGTATCGTAGTTCACGTCTATCTTCAGCATCTGCGCCGCGGGGGTTTCCTCGGTGGCGGGTAGATTAAAGCGGCGCACCACCTGGCCGATGGCGTCGCCCTTGCCGTCCACCGTCATCTCTATCTCCGCATTGACGGGCACCTGGATAATCTGAAGGATATCAAAATTACTGCTGTCCACGGTGTATTTTTCATCTATGCCCGCGCCCTTCAGCGTTATGGTGAGGTCGACGTCCGATCGGGCGCCGGTGGCATACTCGATTAACGCCTGAAGGGTGACCACGGTATCCTGCGTGGAACCGTAGCCGCCGTAGGCGTTCCGTTTGGAAACGAGCCACTTCGAAGCCCGGGAGGCATTGAAGGCGTCACCGTGTTTCACCAGCGCCAGGGTGGCGTAAGCGGTGATCTCGATGTCCGCGCTTCTGTTGATGTCCGGGCGGAAGGGGCCCATTCTGGCCGGCCGGCCCGGTTCTTTTTCTACTTCCTGCAGGGGCACCGGCTCATCGCCGATTCCCCAGTGCAGTCCGTTCTCGTCCTCTTTAGCCAGGGACATTAACTTATTATAGGCTTTATCCCTCTCAGGGCTATCCGCCAGTTCTAGGGCGTAGGCAGTGATGGCAACCGCATACGGGTCGTCCATCTCGTCCAGCCTGCCTTCGAGGTAGTTAACCGCCCGAACGCCGCTGTCCGTTCTCCCGGCTTCCAGGAGGGCAATAGCCGTGAAAGCGGTCAGGGCGTCCTTGCCCGATAGTCCACCGAGCATCTCCTGGTGGTGGACAAAGCCCACCTGGTCGAAAGAGCCGTCGGTGTTCTGGTGCGACGTTATCCAGTCGGCCGCTGCCGCCAGTACGCTGTCGTCGATATACATGAGCTCTTTCGCCTGCGAGAAGCACTTGAGCACGAAGGCGGTCAGGAACAGGCTGCCTGACTCATCGCTCATCCCGAAGGCGCTGAAACTGCCGTCGGTGCGCCGGTAGGTAAGCTGTCTCTGGTAGCCGGTAATCATCAGCTTTTCCGCCTTAGCCATAATCTCGGGCTTAAGCTGGCCGCTCGACTGCAGGTATTTGGTAATATAGACGTCCGGGGCAAAGACAATCATGTTCTGCTCGCCGCACCCGAAGGGCATCTGTAAAAGGGCATCCAGCCCGTCGATTGTCTGCGTTAAAAAGCTGGACGTTACGGCAATATAAGCCCGGCCGGAATCCTCAACGACAACACCCGGAATGGTGGTATCGATAGACTTGACGACACCGCCGGTGAGGGTGAGGTTATCGATTATTTCCTGAGGTACGCCTTCGGGCTCGATGATGATGGTTTTGATAGCGGCGTCGGCCGCCTCTTTGCTGCGCGCGGTTATCTTGACATCCTTGATGCCGAGTTTGCCGGGACGTATCTTGAACTCAACGCCGCCGATATCGTTGGCTTCAATAGTAATTGTCTTGGTGGGATTATCCAGAAGCTCGAACCATTCGGCATCGTCGATATCCACCTGGACCTCCTGGGCGGTATCCAGGTAGTTATATATCGCCACGCTTACCGGGAACTCCTCGCCGCGGATGGCGGAATAAGGAAGGTCGATTGTCAGGAAGAAGGGCTGAAACACCCTTAGCGAGTCCTCCGCCACGCCGAGTCCGTTCTCTTTCGATACAGCCACGGCGCGCAGCATCCAGGTGGTTATGGAATCCGGCACCGTAACCTTCTGAGTCGCCTTGCCGCTGTTGCCGGTCTCAATGTCCAGCCACAGCCAAGTCTCCGGGAAGAACTGACGGACATGCTGCACCTCAGCCAGTTCACCGCCCGGAGTCTGAGGAACCACGATGGAAGGGGCAGGTACGGCTGTGGGGGTAGCCATGGGCCTAGCTTCCATTACGGCTTTATCGCCGCCAAAGAATCTGATGATATTACCCAAAAAGCCGCCGTCCTCCTCTTCCGTATTATATTGCTTGCTCTGGGGTATCTCCTTGTTCGTCATCACCACCACGCCGACATCCTTAAAGACATCCTCGGTGCCGGGGACGGTGTAAGTGGGATAGAAAGAAACCTCGTGGATTTCCGCCTGAGGCTCCATGTAAAGTCGTTCCAGTTCATCGAAGACCTGCTGGAGGTTGAGGCGGTTTTCCGCCAGAATGAACACCGATTTATCCACCGCGGCGATACCCACCTTCGCCTTGCCGTCCGTCTCGATGTTTACCTCGATATCCTCGGCGGGCCTGGCTTCTTCCTCGCTGAACTCGGCCGTAATCTCGAGGGGATATACCGCCTCCACCTGGAACGGCAGATAGTCGGCAGCAACCTCGGCATTGGGGAGTATCTGATAGACGAGCAGTCTGGAACTGGGCGCCATTAACGGGGTAACGCTGAATTCAATATCCCGGCTCTTTGTGTAGTCGGAGAAGACGACCGTGCCGCGTGAAATGACCTCATAGTAGAAGTTCACCGCCCTGTCGGTAGAATAGACCCTGAAGGCTATTTTCTGACCGATTTCGGGCGTTCCCTCGGTGGTCTGTTCCAGGTGAATGAAGTTCCCGGAAGGAGAGAAAGAAGACTGTACCATCTTCGAGGCATAAGCGTCTCCGGCGCTGGCTTCAAGTATCAGGGCGATAGCCTCCTCCGGCGGTTCAAGGTCCAGGAGCGTCTTGCCTCCGGTGGTATCGATGTCTTCCTCTGTCTTTATTTCCTCGAAATCCGTATCTACATATGTAATGGTAACATGTACCCGGCTATCGACCGGTTTATTGTCCGGCGTCTCGGTGAGTACCAGGACGCTGAAGGGAAGACCGGGCTTGAAGACCGAGCCTGCCGGAATGAGCTGCAGGTTCACCGAGGACTGCGCTACGGTAAGCAGGCGGCTGGTCTCTTCAACGTAGCCGGTTGACTTTTCGGTGACCGTGATATCAAGCTGGACATTCCCCTGTCCTCCGGAAGCAGGAGTACCGGCCACATAGCCGACCGGCGGTAACTCAAATTCGATTTCCCCATTAATGTCTTTGGTGAGAGAGGTGTATTTCTCCCACTGACCGACATACCGTGAGGCGACAATGGTCACCTCGCCCTTGACCGGCTTGCCGAAGCTGTATTCCGCCCCGATTTTGCCCTTCACCGCCTCATTCACCAGGAACCACTCCTTTGGCAAATCCACGGTGACCTCGTACTTGGGCAGGACGTATTCCTCAACGCGCACGTCCAGCTGGGTTTTGGCTTTTTCCGTAACGGCGTCGATTTTCCACACCCCCAGATTCGGCTCATCGGACAGGGGCAGGTCGACGCCAGCCATGCCGTAATCATCGGTGGTAACTTCGGAACGGAATATCTTGATACCCTTGGCGTCCAGGACATCGATAGTAACCGGCTCGGTGGTCGGCTTCAGTTCCGGGTCAAGTGTCAGGACGCGCATATGGATGGTCTGACCCGGCTTATAGATGGGTTTGTCCGTTTCCACGAATACGAGGTAGCTTTTTTCGACGTTTATTTCCGCTTTATCGGAAAAAGCGCCGCCCTTGACCTCGATTTCATATTTGCCGTCAGCCACCTCGGGGATATCAAGGGTGACGGTCCCTTTGCCGTCGACTACCTGTTCAGTGCCGGCGATCTTCTTCCCGTCTTTCAGGAGAGTGACTTCAATCCTGTCTCTGGTAAGTTCATCACCGGAGAATAACGTTAGAGAGATAGCTTCGGCCCTGCCACTGTGCAGGACCTTGGGGACAACGGCTATATAACTATTGGCTGCCTGTATCGGCGCGCTGCAAGCCGGCAAAATCCCCAGCAGAAACGCGAGTACCATAAACAGCCCCACCACCTTTATCAATATACTTTTCATGACGATACCTCCCTGAGTTATCATGTCTTTAACTGCTATACATCTAATATAACGCTATCCCTTTAAAAAAGTTATTTCAAGGCGCAATTAGAACTCACGAGTATAAGATTTTTGACATCAATTTTTGACCTAAAGTAAAATTAAAACAGGTTTTACATTATAGTATGAAAGGAGAGAGGGATGACCGGAGGATATATGGGGAAGATTCTATGGGTGAATCTTACCACCGGAAAGATAAAAGTAGAAAAACCGAAAGCCAGTCTGTACAGGGACTATATCGGGGGATACGGGCTTGGCGCCAAGATTCTGTACGACCGTATGAAACCGAAGGCAAAACCGCTGGGACCGGATAATATTCTGGGGCTGCTCACCGGACCGCTAACCGGTACACCCATTCCCGCCGGGGCGCGCTATGTCGCCGTGGGCAAGTCGCCCCTTACGGGCGGATGGGGCGACGCCAACTCGGGGGGATTCTTCGGTCCTTACCTAAAGTTTGCCGGTTTTGACGGGGTGTTTTTTACCGGCATATCCAAGAAGCCGGTATATCTCCTCATCGATGAAGGCAAAGCGGAGCTGAAAGACGCCGGTCATCTCTGGGGGAAGGACGCCTACGAGACCGAGGAAACCCTGGAAGCCGCATACGGCAAGGAGAGTCGCGTCGCCTGTATCGGGCCGGCCGGCGAAAAGCTTTCGCTTATAGCGTCTATCATGACCGACAAAGGTTCGGCGGCGGGACGCTCCGGCCTGGGGGCGGTGATGGGCTCTAAAAAATTGAAGGCGGTAGTAGCCAGGGGCACGATGCCGGTACCCGTGGCGGACAAAGCGGCCGCCGACCGTTTGAGAAAACAGCACGTGAAAGATATGCAGGTTCCCGGTTTCGGGGGCATAGAAAGCCTGCATATGTACGGAACCTCCGCAACAACTGACGATAACGCTCACAGTGGCGATACGCCGGTCAAGAACTGGGGCGGCATCGGTGTTATCGACGTACCTGATATCGAAGGTCTTAAAGCTAAAACGTTAGCAGAATACGTAGCCAAACGCGGGGGATGCTGGCATTGCCCGGTGGCACATGCAAGGCGGTCCTTAAAGAGGGTACCGGAGAGTACAAGTACCCGGCCGGTGTGCGGCGACCGGAATACGAGACCCAGGGCAGTTTCGGGGTCAACTGCGGTAACAGCCATACCGAATCCATCAATATGATCAACTATATCTGCAACGGGTACGGCCTGGACACGATATCCGCCGGTACGGTCATGGGCTTCGCCATTGAACTGTACGAAAACGGTATTATCACCAAGAAAGACACCGACGGCATCGAACTTACCTGGGGCAACCACCGCGCCCTGGTAGCCATGACCGAGAAAATGGCTAAACGAGAAGGCATCGGCGATATACTTGCCGACGGCGTAAAAGTGGCGGCGAGGAAAATAGGCAAGGGAGCCAGGGAATTCGCCGTTCATGTCGGCGGTCAGGAAGTCGGTATGCATGACCCCAAGCTGGCGGGATTCGGCATGACCGCCGGCGCGCGCTACCAGATGGACGCCACTCCGGGACGCCACACTCAGGGATTCGGGCCCACCAGTTTTCGCGGACATATCGTGAATGCCAGCGGTCTATGTATGATTGGCTTTGGTTTCGGGGCAGGCCCGGAAAAACTCAGGGACTTTGTCAACGCCGTTACCGGTTTAAAATACACAACAAAAAGTATCCTCAAGGCGGGTGAGAGGATTGCCGTTATAAGACACCTCTTTAACCTGCGGGAAGGCATAAACGAACTCGACTGGGTGCCGCATCCCCGGATCATCGGCAAACCGCCTCAAAAAGAAGGACCTCTCGCAGGGGTGACGGTCGACCAGAAAGCCCAGGTGTACTGGTGCCTCGGCGGTCTCGACTGGGACATGAAATCAACAAAACCGAGCAAGGAAAAGCTGATAGAACTCGGCTTTAAAGACATCGCCGAAGAATTCTGGCCGCCGCTCAAGTGGCCTCCTTTCGGACCTCCGCCTGAAGAGAAGAAGAACTAACCGTAATATAGCCAAGCCCGGGGGACTAATCCTCCGGGCTTTCTACATATTATATATTATCTGGTAATCGACTTTATCAGCAAATATGTCTTTTGTAATATCCATGCCGCGCTGGTATAATCATGGTTAAATAATTAACGCAAATTAGATGAAAGGAATTATCTAATAATGACAGAAAAATCCTGGGCAGAGATGACCCCGCAGGAAAAAAGGGCGCAGCGTCTAGACCGGTGGCTCAACAACTACGGTAATAAATTCGCCAGCCAGGAGGCCGAAAAAGCCTATAAGACAAGGGTACAAAGGCTGATTGATGTCTACAACGTCAGCGAGCCGGACCGGGTGCCCGTCAATCTGCCCGTGGGGAATTTGCCGCTGAAAATGGCAGGCGTTACCTCTTATGACGCCATGTATGATTATAAAAAAGCCATGGAAGCTGCCGCCAAGTTCAATGAAAAATACGGGGAGGAGCTGGAATATACCGCAATGTCGTTTGCTATTCCGGGTCGCGTGCTGGAAATACTGGATTATAAACTCTATGCCTGGCCGGGACACGGCATCGCGGAAGACGGCACTTCCTGGCAGTTCATCGAGGGCGAATACATGCCGCCGGAGGAATATGACGACCTTATCCGCGACCCCACCGATTTCTGGATGAGGACATATATGCCCAGGGTCTTCGGCATCCTGGAGCCGATGAGGATGTTCCAGCCGTTCACCAACATCACGGAGAACGTCCACGTCATGCAGTTCATGCCGCTGGCCATGGCGCCGGTACAGGAGATGCTCCAGAAACTCCTGGACGCCGGCAAAGAATACCAGAGAACAATGCAAATAATGATGCAGGCCAGCAGCGGGGCACCCTCCGCCGGCTCTATGTCTTTTATGGGGGGAGGTTTCGCCAAAGCCCCGTTCGATACCATCGGGGATACGCTACGGGGCACCAGGGGCATCATGCAGGACATGTTCCGCCGTCCCGATAAACTCCTGGAAGCCCTCGATAAAGTCGCCGACCTGACCATCAACACCATCCTGAAGTCACCCAACATCGCCAATATGACCACGGTAATGTACCCCCTCCACAAAGGCGCCGACGGCTGGATGTCCCAGAAGGCGTTCGATACTTTCTATTGGCCTTCGATGAAAAAGGTCATGGACGCCTTTATTAACGAGGGCCTTATCCAGACCCTCTTCGCCGAAGGCGGTTATAATACCCGCCTGGAATACATCAACCAGTTCCCTAAAGGGGCGGTGACCTGGTACTTCGACCGCACGGACATGTTCCGGGCGAAGGAGATACTCGGTAAGGACTGCTGCCTCCAGGGCAATGTACCTACTTCTATGTTGGTCACCGGGCAGCCTCAGGAGGTCAAAGAATATTGCCGCAAGCTGATACAGGAAGTAGGCAAGGGCGGCGGCTTCATCCTGTCCGCTGGCGCCATGCCGGACAATCCCAGGCTGGAAAACCTGCAGGCAATGATGGCTGCGGTACGTGAATACGGCTGGTACCGGAAATAGATTTGACCGGGAGAGCGGAGTGAAAGCATGGCTCTGAAGAAAGATGTCTACCGGGCTTTTGAAGACGCGGTGGGACCGGAAAACATCAGCGACGACCCCGCGGTACTGGACTCTTATGCCTGGCGTTCCGGGCTGGTAGCCAAGACCGAGAAATTCGTGCCCAGGTTCGAGGCGGTCACCCTCCCCCAAAATACCAAAGAAGTGCAGGCGGTTGTACGCCTCTGCAATAAGTTCGGCCTGCAATTTAAGGCGTCAAGCACGGGATGGGGTCCTTACTGCGACCCCTCCGGACCGGGAGTCATCAAGCTGGACCTGCGCCGGATGAACCGCATTATCGAGATTAACGAAAAGAATATGTACGCCGTCGTTGAACCTTACGTGATTTACGCCCAACTCCAGGCGGAGTTAATGAAACGTGGACTGAATACCAATATCACCGGCGCCGGCAGCAACTGCTCGGCGCTGCCCCTGGCAGCCCATTCCAATCTGGGGCATTTAAGCGTCAGCGGCAGCTACGGCGAGAGAAACCAGCTTGCCCTGGAATGGGTCACTCCGGAGGGGGAAATCATCAGAACGGGTTCGCTGGCAGCCCTGAACGAGTGGTTCTGCGGCGATGGTCCCGGACCTTCTCTGAGGGGAGTCATACGGGGCAACACCATGCCGCTGGGAGGACTCGGGGTCTATACCAAAGCTGCCCAGAAAGTCTACCACTGGCCCGGTCCGGCCTCTTTCCCCGTAGAAGGCGTATCGCCGCACTACAAGCCGTCTCACGTACCGCCGGGCTTTATGATAAGATACCTGTCCTTTCCGTCGCAGGAAGCGCTACGGGAAGCCGTGAGAAAAATCGGCGAGAGCGAAATAGCCTTTATACTGATGGGCTTCAACACCGGTATGATGGCGTCCAACATCGCCACGGACAACGAGGAGGACGCTGCCTATCTCAAGGAATTCACCGACCTGGTACAGGGACCCGGCTTCATGATTATCATCGCCGGCAACTCCGCCCGGGAATTCGAGTATAAAAAGAAGGTATTGGATATTATAGCGAAGGAATATAACGGTATAGCCCTGGCGCCGGTGGAAGACCCCGAAAACGCCGGGGGATTCATCTGGCGTTTTATCAGGGTGACCGGCTCCGTCAGGGAGACGATGCGGGCTACCGGGGTCTTCGGAGGAGAAGTGGGCGGCACCGATGTCTTTAACCTGATGAGCAAATACATCGAGCAGGGCTCTAAAGTCAAGGAAGGTTTCATCCGGAAAGGGTTACTCTTCGCCGACGGCACCGACCCCTTCGTACAGCTTATCGAGCACGGACACTGCGGGCACGGCGAGCTGCTTATCCGCTACGTCCCGAATAATCCGGCGGCGGTAGAAGCCAGCTTCGAGGTATTCATGGCTGCCAACCGCACCGCCATCGAAGGGCATTACGGGGTGCCCCACCACGTCTGGAGCGACGCCATCTGCGACATGTACGGACCGGATACGTCCAACTACACCAGGTGGCTGAGAAGCGTTAAAAAGACGTTCGACCCCCGGGCAGTCTCGGAAGCCTCCCACTACATTACCCCCGAAAAATAGTCGAAAGTCGTTCACCCCATGACAGAATACGGCACAATAAAAACCATCATCGACGTCCTTAATGCAAACGGCGTGGAGTTTCTCTTCTTCAATCCCGGCATAGATAACGTCCCCCTGCTGGAAACGGTTTCTCAATATCGCGCTTCCGGCAAGAAGGCACCGCGCAGCATCCTCTGCCTTGACGAGTTCGTCGCCATGAACGCCGCCCACGGCAACTACATGGCTTCGGGGCGTCCGCAGGCGGTCTCGGTGCACTCGGAACTCGGCGTCCTGCAGATTGGCGGCGCCCTGCACAACGCCCAGTGGGGCAAAGTGCCGGTGGTCTTTTTCACGGAAATCCAGGGACCGCCGGAGCGTACCGACTGGCGGGGCGAGGCTTTCGACCAGGGGACGATGGTGCGTAACTTCGTCAAGTGGGACCATCAATACAACGTCGGAGAGAATATCCCCGACCTGTTTTATAAAGCCTTTCAAATAGCCACCACCGAACCGTGCGGACCGGTTTACCTGGCGCTGCCGCGGGAATCATTCTGGGACCAGGATAATACCCCGCAAAAAGCGTCGTACGAAGCTAAAACAGAGCCGGCGCCGGAAGCGGACAATTCATTACTGGAGGCAGCGGCAGAAATACTCGTCAATGTTGAAAACCCGCTGATAGTCACCGGATATGCCGGCAGGAACCCGGATTCCGTGGCTTCACTGGTAAAGCTGGCGGAAACGCTGGCGGCCCGCGTACTCACCACCGATGTCCGCGTTAATTTCCCCAACACCCACCTGATGACGGCTTATTCATCTCCGAAGGCCGGCTTCGGCAGTTCTCTACTGGCCGAAGCCGACGCTATTCTGGCTATAGACTTCGATATGCACTATGCCTCGCCGCGAATTTCACCACGCGCAGACGCAAAAATCATTCACATCGATGTTGATACCGCGAAAAAAGGCGTGCCCCTCTGGGAAAGAAAGCCGGATGTCCTCATTAAAGCCGACTCCAGCCGGGCGATACCGGCGCTGACTGAAATTATCAGTGATAAACTGACTCCGGAAAGACGCGAACAGTTACAAAAACGCTATAAGCTTTACGAGAAAGAGCACAACAAGCTTGAAAACGAGTGGCGTACCCTGGCGATGAGCCACGCTGCTAAGAAGCCGGTTACCGCCCACTGGCTGAGTCACTGCATCGATGAAGCCATCGATGCAGATACTATCATCGTCAATCAGACCATTTCCCCGGCGGCGACGGTGGCGCACCTGATACACCGCACCAGGCCCGGCACCCTGCTTTCCTGCGCTGGGGGCTGCATCGGCTGGGCGCCGGGGGCGGCCCTCGGGGTGAAGCTGGCATCGCCGGACAAGACCGTTATCAGCCTGATGGGCGACGGCGCTTTTATCTACGGCTGCCCGGAGGCTTCTCTGTGGTCGGCAAGCCTGTACCGAGCCCCCTTCCTGTCCGTTATCTACGATAACCAGGGCTACGGCGCTATCAAGGGACTTTTCCGCGAGAATTACGACGTCGAGAACATGGGCGCCGATATCACCACCCCGCCCGACTACTCCCTGATTGCCCGCGCCAATAACGCTTACGGTCGCATGGTGGACAATCCCGCCGATGTCCCCGCGGCCCTCAAAGACTGCCTAGCGGCGGTGCACGGCGGCCAGGCCGCCGTGCTGGATGTCAGGCTGGCGCCGGTCTAACTGAAAAAATCACATCGGCCGGGTGAATACCAGGTCGTATTTATCCCAGATACGTCGCTCATCTTCATACGGCGCCGCTTCCACACGGGTGTCTTTATCCAGAATCATGGTCATGCGGTCTTTGCCATAAACGGGCCATTTGCCGATGCTCTCGCAGGAGGGGTCGCCGGTGCGTATAAAAGCTATGGTGGAGTCCTGCATCTTCAGCGCCAGGCTTTGCTCCTCCGGACCGTCCCCGCTAAAGTCTTTATCCAGGCACCCGAAAAGGAAAGGATTGTCCAGGCCGTGCATGGCTCCCAGAACACCTCCCATGGCCGGTGACCTGTAGGTAAACAGGTAGTTGTAGGACGGTACGCCGTTATCGCGCTGCGCTTCAACGAGCCGAACGGTAGGTATGCGGAACATGAGGTCGGTACTGATCGTTCCCATAATCTCCGACGGTCTGGGGTCGATGCCGCGTTTTTTCAGGGCAAGACGATAGGTTTTTATCAGTTCCGGCACCAGGTCCGCCGGCAGCAGGTCATTCAGTCGCTTGACCAGTCCGGCTTCGTCCATGTTACGCGCGGCAGGGTCCATGGCGCTCATTGCCTTCAGTTCGTCGAGGGAGTTGCCGGCGATAATGGCGACGTTTTTCGCCGAACCTTTTTTTATAGCCCAAATCGGCCATTCAGGCAGAACCTCGCCGTCTACCACCGGTTGGAATGGCGTGGCGCGGTACTCGGCTTCACGCAGCTTCATCTGCAGCTGTTCCTGTCCCTTGACGAGCTGTTGTACCGTTAATTTGCGAAGACCATCAATATCTTTAGCCTTTACATTCAGTACTTCAAGATATTGTCCTGAAATTTTAACAGCGCTATCCAGCGTACCAACTACGTTAGAGGCGCCGCTGCGGTTGATAGCCCTGTGGAACTTTCCGCGCGCCAGCGGCATTCCCAGCAGACTGCCGGTGCTCATACCGCCGGCGGAAAAGCCGGAAACGGTGATATTTTCCGGGTCGCCGCCGAAAGCGGCGATGTTATCGCGCACCCAGTCCAGAGCCGCCACCTGGTCTAGCAATCCTTCGTTGCCGGTAGCGTGTATTTTACCGCCGGTAATTTCCTTCAGGTTCATGAACCCCAGCGCCCCGAGGCGGTAGTTGATACTGACCAGAACGATATCACCACGCCGGGACAGCGTACCGGCATCCATAAACCCCTCCGAGCCGGCGCCGATGATAAAGGCGCCGCCGTGTATCCAGAATAACACCGGCCGTCTGGCGTCATCCAGACCCGGCGTCCAGATATTGAGAAAGAGGCATTCCTCAGACTGGGGTTCATTAAAGACCGGCGCGCCCGGTGCAGCCACCGGCATAAGGTTCTGGGGGGCAATCGCCCCGTATTCCTTAGCCGGGCGGACGCCGTCCCACGACTTAACGGGCTGCGGCGGCAGCCAGCGCAAATCCCCAACGGGCGGCGCGGCATAAGGGATGCCCTTGAAAATATATAGTCCTTCCTGGCACTGCCCTTCAACTTTACCGGATTTCGTGTTTACAATAGCCTGTGTAGTTTTACTCATCTTACCTCCTGTAATTCAAAACGGTGTCATTATATCATTCCTGATGATTTATTAAAAATACGGATATAAATCTGGAGAGAGATGATATGTAACTAAAATATCAATGTAACCTAAGTTACTTTGTGATTTACGTTATACACATTATAATGGCATTTCAATAACTCATTTTTGCGTATATATCGTTATTTTCTGCGTTTTTACTATATTTATTTGACTTGTTCTATGCAATATGATATTCTATATTAGAGGTGATGTAACATGAGATGGGGAATGGTTGTCGATCTATCAAAATGCGTGCGTTGCTACGCCTGTCTGGCAGCCTGCCGCATCGAGCATTTCCTGCCGATAGGCATGTCCTGGCCAAGGCTGGTGGCGCTGGAGACCGGCGTTGATAACCCGGAAGTCTCCACCTACTCGGTGCGCTGCAATCAGTGCCAGAACCCGCCGTGCGTTGATGTATGCCCCACCGGGGCAACTTACCAGCGCGAAGACGGCATTGTCGCCATAGACCAGGATAAATGCGTCGGGTGCCGTTACTGCGTTATTGCCTGTCCCTACCAGAACCGGACGTTCCTTTCCAAAGATAAAGATAAAGGCTTCTTCCCAGGCAAAGTTGAGACCGATTTTGAAAAAGCCGGCAAGGAGCTGTATTCCCACCAGCTCGGCACGACGGAGAAATGCAACTTCTGCGCCGAGCGTATCGATGCCGGGCTGGCGAAAGGGCTTAAACCGGGCGTCGACCGCGAGGCTACCCCCGCCTGCGTCAATACCTGCCCCGCCCGGGCATTGACTTTCGGCGACCTGGACGACCCGGACAGCGAGGTTTCCAGGCTGATTAGAGAGAAAAATGCCTTCCAGCTGCACCCCGAATACGATACCGACCCTTCGGTTTACTTCATCGATAGCAAAATCGGCTATACCGATACGCCTCCCGCCGATGATAAAGAAAAGCGGGCACCGGTAGCATCAGGAGCGGAGAGCTGACATGCAAATCCACGAATGGATGGTCGGCTACACCCGGCAGACGGAGTGGATTGACCGGCGCGGTATATTTCTCTGGATTGCCTTTTACGCCGGCGGTCTGGGAGGCGGTCTGTACCTAGTATCGCTTTATTTCAACAGCCTGTGGGGCTTGTTTATAAGCTGGCTGATTATCACCGTCATCAAGGGTGGCACCCACCTGATATTCCTGGGGAAACCGCTGCGGTTCTGGCGAATCATAACCAGGCCACATGCTTCGTGGCTTGCCAGGGGTTTCGTCTTCGTGATGTTATTCATAGGCTTCGGGGCTATACAGCTTATATTATCTTACTGGCTGCCCGGTACCGCCGCCGAGACCGCTTTCAAGGTGCTGGCGGGAATAATGGCTTTCGGCATAACCCTTTACACCGGCATCATCCTGATGAACGTTAAAGGCGTACCCTTCTGGAATTCGGCGCTTCTGCCTATTTTATTCATTGCCTGCGGCATACTGGGAGGATTCGGACTGGCAGTGGTAATAGCGTTGAATGGCGGCGACGTCGACCTGCATACCGCCGAAACGGGAAGCCGCTGGCTGCTGGTCATCAACGCTTTACTCATTATAATTTATCTTTGGCGGGCTTCCCTTCGGGAAGCCGTCGGGAAACAATCGGTACTGGAACAGATTCACGGTCACAGCGCCCCCATTTTCTGGATTGGTATCGTCCTGCTGGGCATCGTGATACCCCTGGTAATTGCGATAGCGGGCATAATCATGGATGTCCCCTCGGCGCTGCTTGTATCTGGAGTGGCCTGTGAAATTATCGGCGGACTGGCGCTCCGGTATTGCGTGCTTAAAGCCGGAGCGTATAAGCCGCTGGTCGCTAAAGCCAGTTAACGGCCGGCGTTGCTATCAATCTCCGGTTTATGCACTTAAAAAACGAATACTCGTTACTTAGAGAATAAGAAAGTAATACGATGAGCGAAGAAAAGATAATAAAGACCACGTGTAAGGGCTGTCACGGCGGCTGCGGCGCCATGGTTACCGTCAAAGACGGCGTCATCACCCATATCGAAGGTAATCCGGAGGCGCCGACACGCGGCACGATGTGCGCCAAAGGGTTATCGAGCATCCAGCATGTCAATCACCCCGACCGCCTCAAATACCCCCTGAAGAGGACCGGCGAAAGAGGCGAGGGCAAATGGCAGCGTATCAGCTGGGACGAAGCCCTGGATACGATTGCATCCAAGATAAAGGAAAGCCAGGAAAAGTACGGTAAAGCCTCCATCGCGGTATCACAGGGCACCGGCCGCGGCTATAACGAGTACACCCACCGGTTCGCCCGTTCCATCGGCACGGCGAATATCGTCACCCCCGGCTACATCTGCCACAGTCCGCGACTGGGCTTATACGGGCTGGTCACCGGCTACGGCCGACTCTACTGCGACTATCACGGCTGGGGCGGGGAGTTCCCCAAAACCCAGATATCCTGGGCAAAGCAACTGGAAATCAGCAGCGCCGACGGCGAAATGGCGGTGTGGTACATGAACTCACTGCGCTACGTGAAAAACCTCATCGTGATTGACCCGCGGGAAACGGCGTTATCTTCGAGGGCAACCCTCTGGCTGCAGATCAGGCCCGGAAGTGATGCCGCCCTGGCGCTGGCGATGATTAACGTCATCATCAAAGAGGGGCTGTGGAACAAGGAATTCGTGGAGAAATGGACGTACGGATTCGATAAGCTGGCAGAAAGGGTGGAAGAATACACCCCGGAACGCGCCGCGGAAATTACCTGGCTGAAAGCGAACGATATTATCAGGGCGGCGCACCTGTTCGCCACGGATACTCCCGGCACTGTTCAGATCGGCAGTTCCCTGGAACGCCAGGCAAACTGCGGCCAGACTCTGCGGTCTATCATCTGCCTGCTGGGCGTTACCGGCAATATCGAAAGGCCGGGCAGCATGATAGCCTGGATGCCCCCGGAGACCGGCCTGCGCGAAGACTTTTTCACGGAAATACCGCTTACCGACGAGATGCGCAAGGGCATCGTGGGCAGCGATGAATACAAGATGGGCGCCGCCCGCACCGCCCATTCGGACACCGTTATCAAGCAATTGCTTAGCGGAAATTCGGTGATTAAAGTGTGGTTCAGCGTGGGCGGACAGCAGATACTGCACCTGGCTAATACCAAAGAAGTGATACCGGCGCTGAAGAACCTGGAATTCCTGGTGCACTGCGACCAGTTCATGGGGCCGATGGCGGAGCATGCCGATATCGTCCTGCCGGCAGCGCACTGGCTGGAGATTGACGATATCTACGACATGCACCCCAGGTTTATGATTGAAGCCCATAACAAGGTGGTCGAACCGCCGGGCGAAGCAAAACAGGACAGCTGGATATTCAACGAATTGGGTCGGCGGCTGGCGCCGCAGTGGTGGTTCGATAGCATCGAGGCTATGCTGGACCACCAGCTGAAAAAGGGCAACCTTACCTGGAAGGAGTTCAGCGAGAAGGTCTTTCTCGCCAGGACCGGCAAAGACCAGACGTATTATAAGTACAAAACGGACTACTGGAAGAAAGGCGGCGGTTTCCCCACGCCGACCGGCAAGATGGAGCTATATTCTACGGTATTGGAAAACCTGGGGTACGACCCCTTGCCCTATTTCCAGGAGCCCGGCGAAAGCCCTTACTCTACCCCGGAGCTGTACAAAGAGTACCCCATCGTCCTGTCCACCGGCTACCGGCAGCCCTTTTATTTCCTCTCGCAGTACCGCAACATCCCCTGGCTGCGCAGCTTCCAGAAAGACCCGGTGGTACAGATACACCCCGAGACGGCTAAGAAATACGGCATCGAGGACGGCGACTGGACCTGGATTGAGTCGCCGCGGGGAAGGATAAAGCAGAGGGCCAGGCTGTTCCCCGGTATTCACCCGGGCGTAGCCATGGCAACCGCCAACTGCTTTTACCCCGAAGACCCGGGGCCCCTGCACGGGTTATTAAGGTCCAATCCCAACGTGCTGACTTCCAATGACCACTGCGACCCTATGTACGGGTCGCCGGACCTTACCGCACTTTTATGTAAAGTCTATAAAGCGGAAGACGATAAATAAAAGGGTGAGGGCGTATAATTTAACACCCTCACCCTGCCCTCTTCATTGACGGTTATGTATCAGATGTCATTCTGAGGAGCGAAGCGACGAAGAATCCGTGCCTGACATGGTTAAAACGGATTCTTCGTTACGCTCAGAATGACAGTGAAATGCTTATTTCTGATACAGTACCACCTCAACCAGAGAGGGTTTTTATTTTAACTATTACTCAAACGTGATGATATTGCGCAGGGCTTTTCCCTGCTCCACCATCTCTATCGCTTTGTTTATATCGCCAATCGGATAGCGGGCGGTGATAAGCTCGTCCAGCTTGAGAACGCCGGCTTTATAAAGTGCCACCAGCTTGGGAATTTCCGTATGCAGCTGCGTCGTGCCCATGAAGCTCCCGGTCAGCGTTTTTTCGCCCCCGATGAAGAAGAAAGGCGTGAAACTTACCTTGTCCTGGGAATTGGGAATGCCGACCATCACCGTCATGCCGCGCGGGGCGGACATGGCAAATCCCTGCTGGACCACTTCGGCGCTGCCGACCGTCACGAATACGTAGTCGGCTCCTTCGCCTCCCGTCATTCCCCTCACGGTTTTTCTGGCGTCTACCTTGGACGAGTTGATGGTATGCGTGGCGCCGAATTTTTTGGCTGCCTCGAGCTTACTATCCGATATATCTACAGCGATAACTGGATAGGCACCGCACATGGCTGCCCCCTGCACCGCGTTGAGACCGACGCCCCCGCAGCCGATGATGGCACAGCTGCTCAGCACCTCCGGCTTGGCGCGATTTATTACCGCCCCCAGGCCCGTGATGACACCGCAGGCGAGCATACATGCCCGGTCCATTGGCATATCTTCGGGTATTTTTACCACCTGGGACTTATCGACCACAGTATACTCGGCAAAGCTACCCGTCCGGTACGCCTGCATGAGAGTTTCCCCTTTTTTATTGCGCATGCGTGATTCGGTATCCAGAGGCCATTTATAATTGCAGAGGTGGCTCAGGCCCGTCAGGCAGTATTTACACTTCCCGCAGGATGAGAGCAAAGAAACCACGACGGGGTCGCCTTTTTCAAGGCCGACGACGCCTTCCCCGATTTCATCAACATAGCCGGCGGACTCATGTCCGCCCACCACCGGCAGTGTACCGGGTATCTCTCCTTTGAACAAGTGAATATCGCTATGACAGACGGCCGTCGCCGCCAGCTTTACCTTCACTTCTCCCGGCTCGGGAGGTAAGATATCTACTTCCTCAACGACCAGGGGCTTCCCGATTTCATAACAGACCGCAGCTTTCATATCATCTCCTCCTTACAAAGTATTTCAACTGGCGACAGGTTGTTATAATCAGTCTATTTCTTACCAAAAATAAAGTCAAATGAATAACTGGGGAAATTTGAAAGAACCGTTGGGTTTAGTTTATTATAGGTGCGGAAAAAACGATTGTTACGTTTTTCAATGCGTATATGGAGGAGTATCAGGCAAGGGGATGACAACTAACTGGTGGGATTCTTCGACGACATTTAAGAGATGCACTACCGAGAAGGTCTCTTTTATTCTGCTGAGCCTTTTTGATTTGGGGTTAACGATTCTGGCGCTGTCTCTTGGCCTGTGGGAAATAAACCCGATTGTAAGATTTCTCATAAAAATACCGGCATTACTGGTGATGGCTAAGCTGGTAATCCCGGTGCTTATTGCCTGGGTAATGCCGGGCAGGCTGCTCTGGCCCTCTATCGGCGCGCTGGCTCTGGTGGTTATCTGGAATATCAAGGAGCTGGTGGTTTTCCTGCTGTAGCGGTTTTATCTCGCCCCGCTGGGCATCAAAGATTCTTCCTTTTGGTAAAGGGTTCCCATCGTTTCCAGGTAAAGCCTGGCAGCGCTGACTCTCAGGTGTTTCGTATTGTAATCGGGGTCTGCCTTGAGCTTGCTGTACATGCTGTTCAGGTGGTGCTCGACGGTCTTGATATCGATGAAAAGGGTCTCGGCGATGGCGGAATTGGTATAGCCCTGTGAAAGCAGGCTCAGGATTTCTAGCTCACGGGTAGTAAGCTGCTTCAGGAAGGGACATTCCGGTTTGCCGGCAAACATAAAAGTAGCCAGCGGCGGGTCGAGGATGACCTGCCCCTGGCTGACGGCTAGAATGAACTGGCAAAGCTGGTCGACTCTATCCAGGGATTGTTTCAGGAAGAGAGCCAGACCGCTCTCGCCGCAAAGCGCCAGACGGCGCAGCAGTTCAATATCCTGCGAACTGTAGAAGACGATTAAAATGACTATCCCCATCCTGGGATAGCTGTTCCTGACTTGCTCCAGTTCCTCGATAATATCAACATTGAGTTTTTTGACACTTAGCAGCAGGACATCCGGGCAAAGCTCGGATACCACTCGCATCATGGCACCCCGTTCGCCGTTCTCCGAAACCCGCACTACCTCGATGTTTTCCCGCGGCGTCAGGATATTTAGATAAATCTCGCGGTATATTTCCTGCTCCTCGACTACGTACAAGCTGACGGTTTCCGACTTTGCCTCGTTCATGTTCATACCTTTCACCTGCTTACTTAAGATATTTACTTTTCCTCACCTTTCCTCACTTTTCCTCCCACAGACAACACCTAAAATTGTAATGCAAATATATAAAGAGATTAATAAAGATTCATAAATAACCCATTAAATATTCATTAACAATTCATTATTTTTCTACCTGGCAGAGACGATTTAGTATCTGCTTCTGAATTCTGCCATCAGTTACCTTGGTTTGTAATAGATGCTGTCACCCATCTTTCCTCAGGGATTTCCCTGCTTTCTTGTTGCGGTAAGCACCTAGCCGATTTTCAGA
>SMTZ1_10000161_pt1 | contig 58781 bp, 61 predicted proteins | sample DeeMarSWOR136_30_FD_25667 | JGI IMG/M metagenome (IMG submission 25667) | reverse complement strand
AATGTTGACGATTTGATCATAACCGCCGTGAAGGAAGGAATCAAGATAATTGTATACGGTGCCGGACTACCTGTTAGGCTACCCGGCTTGGTCAAAGACAATTCTGTAAATCTCATTCCTATTGTTAGTTCTGCACGAGTAGCTGAATTGATTCTCCGAGCCTGGCATAAACGTTACGAAAGGACTGCCGATGCTATAATCCTCGAAGGGCCGTTGGCAGGAGGACACCTTGGTTTCTCAGAAGAGCAGCTCACCCAACCAGAAAAATTTTCCCTTGAAAATCTCTTGCCGGAGATTTTAGAAACGGTAAAAGCTAATGAAGATAAATACGGGAAAAAAATTCCTGTTATCGCTGGTGGGGGTATCTTCAACGGAAAAGATATAGCAAGAATGTTGTCCCTTGGTGCGTCAGGAGTCCAAATGGCTACACGTTTCGTCTGCACTGAGGAGTGCGATGTTTCCCAGGAATTCAAGCAGGCCTATCTTGATGTTAAGGAAGAGGATATCGTTATCATTAAGAGTCCTGTCAACATGCCTGGAAGGGCCATTAAGAATAGATTTTTACAGGACCTGGAAAGAAAGGGGAAACTTAAGATCAGCTGTCCATACAGATGTCTTTCGGTCTGTAAAGTTAGTGAAGCGAGGTACTGCATTGCGCAAGCTCTCTTAAACTCTTACTTCGGTGATGTAGATAACGGTCTCATCTTCTGTGGACAGAATGCTTACCGTTGCGATGAGATAGTAACGGTAAAAGAACTCATCAAAGATCTTCTCGCCGAACTCGAGGCGGCTTAGGTTCTCGTCCTCTGGAAGGACGCTGACCCGGGTCTTGCTGAGGGGGGAGGATGCGCGGAAGAGGCTGACTGGGTTGAGATAATTGCATTGAGGCCGCAGCTTTGTATTGGCCGTTTACTGAAGCTTGGAATGAAAAAGTTGACATAATAAGATTTTGACGGCACTTCCTCAGTACATTGGGGACAGGCCCTATTTTCTCTTTTTGTTCTCCCTATTTCAGCGCTTGACCCTGTCATTTTGCGTGGGCTATATTTATCCCAGAATGTCAGTTTGTGGAAACGGCAGAAGACTGTGAGGGATTCGTGGCCACCACAAAAGCCAAATGGCAACCTCAAATTATTTTATGAATTGAACCAATTTCTTTATTCTCTGCGGCTCTTTTAAAAAGTAACATCGCAGGTTACCCTCTTGACGATAATCAACAATCCCTGAAAAACGCAATATGTTTAGATGTTGGGAGATATTTGGCTGGCTTACATCTACAAGTTCATGAATATCGCTAACGCACTTTTCTTCTTCAAGCAATTTTTCCACAATGAGAAGCCGGGTGGGATGAGCTAAGGCTTTGAAAAGCTGTGCTCCTTGTTTATAGTCTATTTTGAATGTCATTTAAATATAAGTGATTAATTATATAAATATATTAAAAGCCACATATACCACAAATGAAAAAATTTTTTCAAGAAAAATAAAAAAAATGAACAAAAGAAAGAGGAACAACAAAAGGAATAATCAACTAAAATACATCAATCATCCTCGCCAAGACTGCTTTACCTCTGTAATCGGGTAAAAGTATAGGCGCCTTTCTTTCAGGCTTTATTCCGGCTTTTTTAAGCATATTGACATATTCTTTTACATGCTCTAACGATAAATTTCCATTTCTCTTTGCTTTTTTCACATATTCTGCAGCATGGATTCCAGCTCTCCTCCCAAAGACCATGCAATCGAGGGTAGAATTACCCATAAGCCTGTTTTTTCCGTGGACTCCACCAGATATTTCACCCGCCACAAAGAGTCCTTCGACACTTGTTTTTCCTTCAGGATCGGTTTCTACTCCTCCGTTTTGATAATGAAGTGTAGGAAAGACGAGAACCGGGTCTTTTCTCATGTCGATATCAAATCTTTCAAACATTCTTTTCATTCCAGGAAAAGCCTTATCGATAGTTCCTTCTCCGTTTTTTACTTCAATAAGGGGGGTATCGAGCCAAATGCCTTTCATACCTGTAGGAGTGAGAATTCCTTTATTTCTTACGTAACACTCTCTTATAAATGAAGCCGCTTCGACATCTCTTGGCTCGAGAGGAAAAACAAATGCTTCTCCGTCCTTATTGACAGGTTGAGCTCCCATACTTCTGAGTTTTTCGGTCAGGAGAAGACCGACTATCTGAGGCGGGAATGCAGCTCCAGTAGGATGATATTGAACTGTATCTGTATCCCTCAGTTTAGCCCCGGCCCTGTAGGCCAGGACGACGCCATCGCAGGTCGCTCCATAATGATTGGTCGTGGGGAAACCTCTTATATGCAGCCTTCCGAATCCACCTGTTGCTAAAATAGTGGCTTTCGCTTTGGCAATTTCATATTCGCTCGTTTCAAGATTACACAGAACTGCTCCTGTAACTTTTCCTTCATCACCAGTGAGTAACTCAATAGCAGGATAATATTCTAAAGATGGAATTTTTCTGTTTCTGAATTCGTCCCTTATGACTCTAAATTCCTCAAGCCCTGTATAATCACGACAGGCATGCATTCTCTTCCTACTCGTACCGCCTCCCCACTTCTCTGCAAATTCTTCACCTTCCTCTCTATCAATCATGGCGCCTAAATCTAAAAGCCAATGCATGATATAGGGCGCATCCTCTACCAAAGCTTTGAGAACATCCGGTTTATTGGCAAAATGTCCGCCACCCATGGCATCTAAGTAATGGATGAGAGGTGAATCGTTTGGACGATCGGCGGCTTGGGTTCCTCCCTCAGCCATTATGGAATTGGCATCACCATGCCTGAGTTTGTTGGCGAGAAGAATTTTTTCAGCAGGGACCCCTTGATTATTCGCCCAGATGGCCGCAGATGTTCCAGCCAGTCCACCACCGATTATCAGAATATCTGCATCATAATCCACTGCAGAAAGATCAATTTCTTTATCTTCAACGAGAGGATAAGCCTCAAGAAGGTCTACAACCTCGTTAGGACCTATATCGCCTTTATTCTGACCTATGGATATTCTTCTCTTACCTCCTGGGGCAAAATCAGGATGAATCTTGAGCACGTCTTCCTTTTCCTCCTTGCTCATGGCCGGAGGTGTGTAGTCCTTTCTCTTCATCCTTGTCGTATTCACTGTATTTATCAAATCGCGCATATATTCTGGATAGCCTCTGATATATTTTATTTCAGACATTTCTTTCCTCCTTTATTAATCTGGTTCCCTTTCTCTTTCAGCATACATTTTTTCTAGTTCTTTGGTAGTGGCCTTAAGCAGCTTATCCCATCCATCTTTATATCTGCCGTTTTCTATCTCTTTTAACCGAGTTTTTAAATATTCGGGTTCTTGGCATCCGTACCGCCCAAACATTCTTCTAGCCAGCTGAGCTATATGATATTGCACAAGTTCTGCGGGGCATCTTACAGCACAAAGCCCGCACTGGATACAGTCAAAAGATTCTTGGGCAACGGCCTTGAAATCGCCCTTGATGGCATCTTGAATGTAATCCATGACTTCAAGATCTTGTGGGCATGATTTGGTACAGGTGTTGCAGGATAGGCAACGGGCGAGTTCTGGATAATATTTAAACAGCGTATTAACACTATAGGTTTCTTGATTAAGGTCATAGATCGCTTTATCTGCAGGGGCAAAAGGGATCTGAACTAAGAACATCCCATCTTCAACTCTCGTTTGACAGGCCATTACGGAATGAATCTTATAGTCTCCTGCTTTTCTGTATATTGTGGCACAGGCACCACAAAATCCAGCCCTGCATCCGGCAGACCTAATAAACCGGTATCCTGCAAACTCCATGGCCTGCATGATTGTCAGTCCATCTGGAACTTTGTATGCTTTTCCCATGACATGAATTGTCACCCAATACTTAATATCTTTTTCATCTATGCCAGTGGTCACAGACTTATTTGACTCAGCGATTCTATCCATGATGCTCTTTTTTTCTTTCATGTATTCCTCCAATTCATATCTAAGGGAGGGCCCTTTTCAAGTTATTTAAGAGCCTTAATTAATACTTTTATTTTCTTCGGGTCTTTCAAAAAGTAATACCGCAAACTCCCCTCTTGACGGAAATCAACGATTCCTGAAAAACGCAGTATGTTCAGGTGTTGAGAAATATTGGGTTGGCTGACATTTAAGAATTTTTGAATATCATTGACGCATTTTTCTTCTTCAAGCAACTTTTCCACGATAAGAAGACGTGCGGGAGAAGCTAAGGCTTTAAAAAGCTGGGTCCCTTGTTTATTGATAAATGGCATTTAAATATAAGATAATAATTATATACGTATATTTAGAACAATTTATATCATGAATAAAAAATTTTTTCAATAAAAAAATCTGGTTATGGGTGATAATAAATTTGTTTTGCACATTTATCTTCTTAGAACTGCCTATTCCAACCTGCCCGACTGTAACCTTTTGACTTTTCTCTGAATATATAAATAGCTCGGAGGGAGCATTTCAAACAAAATTTACTTCATCTTGACGATGTAACATCTTCTGATATACGTTGAGATGTCGAGAATGAGAAAGGAGCGAGATATGAAAATAAGTACTGTGGAACAGATGAGAGACCTGGACAAAAGGGCCATTGAAAATTTTGGTATCACTCAAGAATTTCTGATGGAGAATGCCGGGGAGGCGGTTTACTTTGTCATCCTACAGGAGTATGGAATCAAGAATAAAAAATTTGCCGTTTTCTGCGGTATAGGTAACAACGGAGGAGACGGATTGGTGGTGGCAAGAAAAATCCATTCAACAGGCGGGGAGGTGCGGATTTTTCTACTGGGAGATGAGAAGAAATTTAAAGGTTCAGCAAAAAAAACCTGGATATTGTCTCCAGACTTCCCATCAAAATCACACCTGTTAAGTCAATAAAACCTATAAAAAATGAAGTTTTGCAATGCGATGCCATAGTGGATGCCCTTTTTGGAACAGGGCTGACTCGTGTTGTCGATGGCACGTATAGAGAGGTCATCCATCTGATCAACCAGAGCAAAAAGCCAGTCTTCAGCATAGATATTCCCTCAGGAATCAGCGGAAATTCCGGACAGATCATGGGAGAAGCCGTGAAATCGGATTACACCGTTACCTTTGGACTTCCCAAGAGAGGGAATATGCTTTATCCAGGCTTTGAGCACTGCGGGAAGCTGTATGTGACTCACATCTCTTTCCCTCCTAGCCTCTACAACAACGATTCTCTTAAAGTCGAGATGAACCAGCCCGTCGAGCTTCCTGGAAGAGATAAGAAGAGACATAAGGGAACCTTCGGGGACGTCCTTTTCATAGCCGGGGCGTCGAGTTATCTTGGGGCCCCTTATTTTTCCGCTTTATCTTTTTTAAAAGCCGGAGGAGGATATTCCCGTTTAGCATCGCCTTCATCCATTACTCCCTTCGTAGCGAACAAAGGCAGCGAAATCGTTTTCATTCCTCAAGAAGAGACTCTATCTGTAAGCATCGCTCTGAAAAATAAACAGAGACTTCTGGAAATTTCAGAACAAGTGGATATGGTGGTCATGGGACCAGGATTATCTCTGAATGAGGAAACTCAAGAATTAGTAAGACAGTTGACTCCGGACATCAGGAAACCTCTTCTCATTGACGGTGACGGGATAACGGCCATTTCCGAAGACATAAAATTGATTAAAGAGCGACAAAATCCAACCATCCTGACTCCTCATCCGGCAGAAATGGCCAGAATAGCCCAAATATCCACAAACGATGTTTTGGCAAATGGAATTTCTTTAGTGCAAAAAAAGGCCAAAAGCCTGAACGCTTATATTGTTCTCAAAGGAGCCCACTCTTTAATTGGATATCCGGATAAGAAAGTTTTCGTCAATATGAGTGGCAACTCAGGAATGGCGACAGCGGGCTCAGGCGATGTTCTTACAGGGACCATTGCGCCTATGTATGGCCTAGGTCTGTGTCTGGAGGATGCAGTAAGGACGGGTGTTTTTCTCCACGGCTTTTCAGGAGATTTGGCAGCAGCGGAGAAGGGGGAAGATGGGATCACCGCCCAGGATATTCTGGACTATCTTCCCTTTGCATTAAAACAGTACAGAGAAGAATATGATGAAGTTGTGTGGCATTTTTACAAAAGCCTTTATATTGTTTAGGTGTGAACATGAAAGCTTGGATCTTAGAAAAGCAAACAAACATAGAAAACAGACCCTTAAAACTGGCAAATGTGCCATCACCTTGTCCGGCTAATCAAGAGATAAGAGTCAAAGTTCAAGCTTGCGGCATATGCAGGACGGATATCCATATTGCTGAAGGAGATCTTCCTTTAAAAAAATCTCCTTTGATTTTGGGGCATGAAATAGCCGGAGTGGTTGAAAAGACAGGAGAAGGAGTAAGAAATTTTAGCCCTGGAGATCCGGTTGGTATTTCCTGGTTACACAGAACTTGCGGGAAGTGCAAATACTGCCTTAGGGGAAAGGAGAGTTACTGTCCGGATTTTCAGTGCACGGGTTGGGATGCAGATGGCGGTTTTGCTGAGTATGTCACCATCAAAGAGGATTTTGCCCTTTCCCTGAAGGAAATCAACATGGAGCCCGTGGATGTGGCCCCGCTCATGTGTCCCGGGATTGCAGGATACTGTGCTCTCAAACTGACAGAAGCAGAGAGAGGAGATAAGCTGGGACTCTTTGGTTTCGGTCCAACGGCCTATTATGTCTTAAAGGCTGCAAATAATCTCGGCATTGAAGTTTATGTCAGCACAAGATCTTCAATCCATAAAGAAGAGGCGAGAAGAAACGGGGCTGTTTGGGTGGGGAATGTCATAGAAGAAAACTTGCCCCATAGTCTTGATTCAGCTATTCTCTTTCCCCCCGCAGGTGGCCTGGTAGAGCCTGCCCTAACCCATGTGGAAAAGGGGGGAATCCTGGTGCTTGCGCCGGTAAGTATGTCCGTTATCGAGATAAAGGACTATTCAGAGAACCTGTGGGGTAGGGATATAAGGACTTTATACAACGTGAAAAAAGCTGAAGCAGAAGAATTTCTGAAAATTGCGGCCCAGACCGACATGAAAATGGGCAGGCGAATTTTTCCGATTGAGAAACTTCAAGAGGCGATGATTCAGGTGAAAAAAGGAAAAATAAAAGAACCCAATGCAGTCATAAGAATTTCTCAATGAACATGCTATTCTAAAATCTCGAGGATCTTTCCTTCAGCTAGAGAGGCTATAATCATCCATATCAATAATAAAACGGCAAATACTGTTCCGAAGTAATAGATTAATAAAGGCAGTAGAGGAATCTTAATGGCTCTGTTGTACAGGAAGACTCCCAAAAGACCTGTCCTCATTCCTTTCTGACGAAATTCTTTTAATACAGGATACCAGATATAAATAGGCCCATGACTTAGTATCCCCGCAATTGCAGCAATGAACCATCCTTTAATACCAGACTCCTTTCCTAAATATCTGGAGACCGATTTGGGTTTTAAAAAAAAATTGGATATACCCATAAAAAGGATAACCACTATGAACACAGGAATTAAATTCACCAGAATGTTTCCGCTGACTTTAAGGGACCTGTACACATTTTCACGGCTGAGGATAAAAAGAATACAATAAGTAACGATGACAAGAGCTAAAAAAATGAAACCAGGCCACCTTCTTTTTCCTTTTTTTTCTCTGCTGCTTTTTTTCATGGAATCATCCTCAACATCATAACGGTCCCTATCGCAACGGCTATAGACAAAATAAAGCTCAGAAGATTTCTGGAAAAAGCAAATCGTTTTCCAAGGATAGCTGCTTCGGCAGGGAACTGAACCACTCCTACCGTAACCCAGGCCACAATAAATGCTGTGACAGCAAAAAGACTGATTCCCTCCTTTAATAGTTCCCCTCCTATGATATAGCTGGTAACAGCGTTGCCCGCTGAGACACTCCCGAAAACCGAACCCAGCAGTGTGTCTACGAATATCTCTCCTCTAAATATGGAGGAAATGAGTTGGGGAGAAACATATGTTCGTAGTAATCCCAAGAGAAGAATTATTCCAAGAAAAATGGGAAATGCGCTTCCAAAATTTTTAAAAGCCTCGTAAATGGAAATAAAAATATTTCTTCGTTTTTCTTTCTTTTTGTTTTTTCCTATGTTCATCTTTCTACATTCACTTTAAAAATTAAATTTTCTCTTAAATTATTCATTCTAATTGTTTTCCAATCTTCTCCTCCAGGGCATCCTGTGGCATGGCTCCGATGATAGTGTCGACAGTCTGCCCATTTTTAAATACAAGCAGGGTGGGAATAGACATGATGCTAAAGCGTTCGGCGATTTCTTTGTTTTGGTCTATGTTCAATTTTGCAAATGCTATTTTCCCTTTGTATTTCTTAGCTAAATTTTCAATAATCGGATGAACCATAAGACAAGGAGCACACCATTCTGCCCAACAATCAATCACCAGAAAGGAGTATTTCTTGACTGCCTCATCAAAGTTAGACGTGGTTAAAATCACAGGAAAATCAGGATTATCTACAAGCATCTTTTTTTTCTTCTCCTCTTCTTCCATTTGAGCCAGAATAGCCTCTTTATTTGATGAACCATGAAGAATAAGTTGATAGACCAGCTTTTCTTCCGAAATAAGACCAGATATTGAGGAGTCTTGATTTTCATTGATTAAAACATACGGCAATGCAGGTATGTTTGAAATTTTCGCCTTTTTTATGGCCTCTTCTACCTCTACAGCTCGGCTTATTATTCTCCCAGGTCGTTCAATGGCTGTTCGATGGCTCAGAAGAACGGCCTGGCTGGATGCAGGAGAGTCTAAGCTGAAATAAGTCTCTATCAGCAGATTGTTATCTATGCTTTTTAATTTTTCTCTTAAAGAATAATCTAGCCCACTTTTCCTTTGAGAGACAAGAGATATAGTCTCAATAAATGTACTTGCTATCTGACCAGCAGGGACTCCCCAGTATTGAATGGAAAATCCGTTATTATTACCGATTATGATGGTAGGAGAGAAGGACAAATCTAATTCTTTTGCAATTTCATCTCCAAGCCTTAAATATTCTGCTTTTATTTTATTATTTATTTGAGAGAGCTCTCTTACCAGTTCTTTACTAAATTGAGCATACTCAGGATTCTCACCTCCAATAATGATGTCCCGAGTGAAAACTTTTACCTCCACATCATCCTCTAATTCCTGACTATATTTTCTCTTTAATAGTTCTTCTGTTTGGGGATCAATTAACATCTTAAATTATCTCCTTTCATGTTTTAACCTGAATTATTCATAAAAAATGCCTATACCTTCAGCAATTACAGCAATATCAGGATGTTATCCTGATATTGCTGTAAATATTTTCATTATTTTGCTAAGGTATATTTTTAATATGAATCGGCATTTTTTACCTTTCAGGCTGATTATGGATATCCATTTCTTTAAATCTTCCTATTTATTCCCGCTTTAACAAGTAGATTGTCCAAAGAGATGGCGTTTAAATCCAGTCCAAGGTCATTTTTCAGGTCCCCACCTAAAGCCATGCCAAGAAGTTGAGGATAGAGAAGAACTGGAATATTATAGTGTTTCTTAAACTGCTCATTTATCACATTTTGTTGATCGTGATACATAAGATAACAAGTTTGGCATTGAACAACCAGGCTGTCTATTCTTTTGTTTGTTAAATTATCAAGCTTTTTTTGTACCAGAAAGAAAGCGACATCCTTGGAAACGGGGAAGCTCTTCCCTCCACAGCATAGATTGAGCGTTTCATACGGAACAGGAAAAGCACCTGTGGCAGAAATGAGTTGATGAAGGGTCTTGGGGTTGTCTGGATCATCCCATCCTCCAAACGCAGACTCTGGCTTTAAATAGTGGCAGCCATAATGAGGAGCGACTCGAAGTTGGGATAAATCACTTTTTATTTTTCTTTTTATTTTATCAATGCCCACATCCTCGTATAAAACTCTTGATATATGTTTAACTTGAGTTTTTCCGGTGTATTCGAGGCCAATGGTCTGCAATTTTCTGTTCATTCTATCTCTTGTTTCCTGATCCTTTAACCTCTCCACCGCCTCTGCTAAGGCTCCTGTGCATGCCGCACAGAGCGTGAGAATATCCAGCCCTCTTTCTTCGGCATAAGCTAAATTCATGGCCGCTAACAGTAATCCGGCCTCTTGACTTAAATTGACCTGATTGATTCCACAGCAGACGAAATCATCCATATCTACTAACTCGATTCCGAGATGCTGACAGACCCACCGAGAAGAAAGCTCGTATTGAATCACCTGGGTGGGAGTCGTGCACCCTAGAAATAAAGCATATCTACTCATTCAACTCTTTTTCTTTGCTTTAATTTTATCAAGTCCTGCTAACTTAATTAATCTTTTGGCCTTATTACCGTTGCTTTTTAAAGCCGGAAGAAAAAGGGATTTCCTCTTCTTTGTCAAAGCTTCGTCAACGGAAAATATGAGACCTGTTTGCATAATCTGGCGAGTCTGTTCAACCCACGGAGAAGCGGCATAACCTTTTTTTGCTGCCATGTTTTTCAACACATTTAATACATTAAAAAATTTGACATTCTGGGGACACCGCTGCTCGCAATTATGGCATGTCGTACAATACCAAATAAAAGGGCTGCTCAATACGTCCTGTTTCATTCCCAGTTTCACCATCTTAGCCAACTTTTTGGGACTGTATTCAGGAAAAACTTCACTAATAGGACATCCGGCTGAACATGTTCCACAAGAAAAACAAGCATTGAGACCAGCAGCATCTTTGTGTCTCATGACTTCCGACCTAAATTTTAAGTCAAGATTTGACACTCGAATTGGGTCTTTTTTCTTACGATCCTGATCCATTTTGTTATCTATCCATCTCCTCCAAAATCGCTTTCTTCAATTCTTCCTTGTGGGGGACTCCCATAAATTTAAGGACCCCGTTGATAGCTACTGCAGGGATTGACATTATGCCGTATTGAGCTGCTCTTGTTGCATCCACAGTAATATCTACTTCTTCTATGATTAACTTCCCTTCGAATTCAACGGATAATTCTTCAAGCATCTCTCTAACGGCCGGACATCCTACACAACCTGGAGACACGAATTCTTCTACATAAACTTCTTCCATGATTTATGAGCCTCCTTCATTGAGTTTTCTTGCTTTTACCATAAATTCGGGAAGCTTTATCTTCGCCTTCCTTAGCTCACCATCCGCAAAGGAGGCGGCTGCCCTGGCCTGGATGATCGAATCAGGAATGTCTTTAGGGCCCTGGGCCGCGCCGCATATATAAATTCCACGGACATTTGTCTCCACAGGACGAAGCTTAGGATGCATTTCTTTAAAAAAGCCATTCTCATCCCGTTCGATCCGAAGAATCTGCGAAAGCTGCCCAGTTCCTGAAGAGGGGATGGTGGCGCAGGACAGGACAACTAAGTCTGCATCTATTTCTAAGAGACGTCCGATATCAGGATCTTCCACTTTCAAAATAAGGTTTTTCGTCTCTGTCTCTTCGATGATCTCGCTGGGTCTTCCGCGGATAAAATGGATGCCCAGCTCTCTGGTCCGGCTGTAATACTCTTCAAAACCTTTACCCGTAGTCCTCATATCTATATAACAGATATAGATTTCAGCCTCAGGCACGACCATCTCCTTGATCAGCTGGGCGTGTTTCAAAGCATACATGCAGCAGATATTGGAACAATAGTTATTTGTGCTTTTGTCCCGAGAACCCACACATTGAATCATAACAACGTTTTTTGGCTCTCTGCCGTCAGTTGGTCTCAGAAGTTCACCTTTTGTAGGGCCATCAATGTCTAAAAGTCGAGCGAGTTGAAATTGAGTAATCACATTGCCGTATCTTCCGTATCCATATTCACTCTTTTCTGTAGGGTCATACTCATCAAAACCTGTAGCCACGATTATCGCTCCTGCTTTCAAGTGCATTGTTCTGGTCTGCTGCTCAAAATCTATAGCCTCAGCAGGGCAGACTTCCTCACAGAGACGACAGGCCCCTTTCCTGAAGTACAGACAATTTTCGGCATCGATAACAGCCTTTTTGGGGATGGCTTGATCGTAAGGGATATAGATGGCTTTACGCTTACCCAATCCTGCTGAATATTCACTATCGATGACCAGACGAGGACACTTTTCTATGCACTCTCCGCAGCCCGTACATCTTTCTGTATCGACATATCGGGGATTCTGAACAACATTAATTTTAAAGTTCCCTATATAACCCTCTGCACTCTTTACTTCTGAGTTGCTCAATAAGTTTATGTTGGGATGTATGTTGGCGTATGCTGTCTTAGGAGCCAGTATGCAGGGGGCACAATCGTTGGTCGGAAAGACCTTGTACAGTAACGCCATCTTTCCCCCTATAGTCGGCAGCCTTTCCACGACATGCACTCTATAACCTTTATCTGCTAAATCTAATCCGGCCTCCAGCCCGGCTACACCTCCTCCTACAACCAAAACGGATTGTTCAGCTTTGATTTCAATCATAGGGATTAATCGTTTTAAGCGCATCCTTTTTACGCCCATATCAATTAGCTTCTTTGAATTTTCAACCGCTTGATCTGGATCGACTTTTTGGGGGCTCCCGTGCATCGTCCATTTTCTGATGTCAATTAAATCCACAAACTGTGGCTCTATTCCTGCTTTTTCTCCGCACCGCTGAAAAGTCATGAGATGCAAAGAGGGAGCACAGGCAACCACAACGACTCTGTTCAATTCATGATCTTGAATAGCCTTTTGGAAGGCCACCTGGCCATCTTCAGAACAAAAAAATTTATTTTCCACAACATAGACACCCCTCTGCATTTGTCTTGAACTTTCCATTAAAGCGTCTATATTTATGCCTCCAGCGATATTCTTACCACAATGACAGATGAAAACACCGATTCGTTGTTCTTTCTTAGATTCCATTTCTTTTCAGGTGATCTCCTCACTAAGAAACGAGTTCTCTTCTGTATCAGATATGTCTATGGATATGATCTAATACATCAAGAGCAGCAGCCGCCGCTTGTGACACGGCTAATAACACTAACTTTGTTGGGTGAGAGGTGATGTCTCCGATGGCATATACGCGATCAATGTTTGTCCTACCCCTATTATCGACAAGGATATAGCCATCCTCATCGACTCTTACCCCAGATTCTCTTGCTATCTGACTGGAAGGAATACCCTCTAACTGGAAAAATATCCCATCCGCATCTATTTCTTTTATGTCCTGAGTTCCTTTGTTCATTAAAACAACGCTTTTTACTGTAATATCTCCTTTGATCTCTTTGAGCTCCGTATTACTGAGGACTTCGACTTTCTGTTTTTCCATATCTTCTATAAGAACCTTCTCTGCACATAATTCCTTTTTCCCGCAAATTAGTTTCACATCAGAGGCTATTCCCGAAAGAAAGATGGCCACTTCCGCTGCTCGTCTATCTTCTCCGACGACGATGACTTTCTTTTCCTTAAAAAAGACTCCATCACACACGGCACAATAGCTGACGCCTTTTCCGCGGAATTGATCCTCACCGGGCACTCCAAGCACTTTCGTATCTCTTCCTGAAGCGATAATGACTGCCTCAGCTGAGTAATCAGATTTTTCTGTTTTTACGATAGGCTTTTTGCCTTCAAAGTTTAATCCTTTCACTCTCTCGAATTGATGAATGTCTGCCCCTGCTTCTTTACACTGCCGGACCATTTTATCAACAAGGTCTTTTCCGGTAATTCCCTCACCATAACCAGGGAAGTTCTCCAGGAAAGGAATTTCAGCCGCATATCCTCCGAGGACTTTTTCTTCAAAAATTATTGTTTCTAAGCCGTAACGAGCCAGATAGATTCCTACGGCAAGACCCGCAGGTCCTGCTCCGATCACTAGGGCATCTCGATGCTGCATTTCTAGCCTCCTTCATATATTTTTCTAAAGTCTATTCCTTGCCTTCCATCCGCCAAAAATATTAAGGTTTTGATATCCTTGTTTTTCCTTTCAAAATTCAAAAGCATGGTGCCTTTTTCTATCCTAAAGCAACAGGCAGCTTTCAATCAGAAGGTATGTTACAGGTGGGGCAGACGCCACTTTCGCACTCAGAACTGCTTGTGCCTGAAGACGTAAACACGGAGAACTGCTTAAGGGGCTTTGAAGCGCCGCATTTTGGACAAATCACTCCTTCGCTTGTGGCGCCCATTCTCTGGAGCAGCTCAAATTTTGTGTCACATTTTCGGCATTTGTATTCATAAATAGGCATTTCAAACCTCCTTGAAATGTTCTTTCCTTGACTTGTCTCTTCCAGATGAAAACTGCCAAATCAATGGAAAAACGTTTTCGATAGATTTCTTTTTCATGCTGTATGTCAATTGTCCTTTCCAAAAAGTGATCTAATTTTTTCATGTCCTATAAGTTAACTGTCATAAGCCCTCTTGATGCTTTTCCGTTTATTTCTGGAACGAATAAAAGAGGAAAAATTATGATCAAAAGTAAGGCAATGCCCGTGATTGCTCCAAAAGCCGTGAACGGAGCATGCCTCTTGAGTTCGATGAGTATTTCTCCGGTCACTTTATCATTCCATGTGATTTATAATTATCGTGAAAAAGCTTTATATACTACTGCGAACGCAAGAATTATAACAAATATAGAAAGTCCAAATTCCAACCATATGGGCTTTGTTCTAAGGGATAATAAGCTTCCTATTCTTGCTCCACTAATAGACCCTAGAATTACAGCCAAAGCAGGCAACAATATTATATCTCCTCTATACCAATAGATAATCATCCCTGCAGTGGCCGTAAAAATGGTTGCGAATAAGGACGTGGCTATTGCTTTATGCATATTAAATCTCATTGTCCTCAAAAAAGGAGGGAACAAAGAGCCTCCGCTGCCTCCTCTCATGCCTGTAAGTAAGTTAAGAAAAAATGTTCCACCGACAATAGCCTTCGCATTTGGCCTAATTTTTTGAGCAACATTTGGAGTGATTCTGTCCAAATAGATTCCTAATACAGTTATGATTGAAACAATGACAAAGATAATTGCGAGGGATAGGGTTGGTATAATACCTGCTAAAAATGCACCTGTTACCGAGCCAAAAGTTCCACCAATCACCATATGCGGAGAGAATTTCCAATCTATATTCTTTCTGTGACTTATGGCTCCTACAAGAGAAGAGAATGGTATGACCAATAAATTTATTCCAAACGCACTTAACAAGGGCAATCCTGCAAAATAAAGCAAGGGTGTTCTTACAGAGCCGCCACCTATTCCGAACATCCCACTCATAAGCCCAGCTGAAAAACCAATAAGTAAGCACATAGTTAGTAGTGTTATCATTTCCATTTGATCTTGCTATTTTGTTTTTTACGCCAAAATTTCTATTAACAGCCTTTTATATCCGTTTTTCTATTAAAAATAATTTCCTTGTTATATTTTACCTCCAAAGACCGTTGCGTAGTTTCACTTAAAGTCTAGTGTAGTAGAGGGCACCAAAGCTGATTTGCTGAATTGGCTATTACGCTCTTGTTGTTTCATAGCCATCCCTAACTGCATCTTGGGCATTCCCGACTATTTTTGCATCTCCAATGACGTAAACAGGCATTTTCCCAACTAATTCCCTCCCCAGGGGATTATAGCTGGTCATACTTGTGGAGATGACAATGACATCTATATTATCAAAACGAATGTTTCTTCCGCTTCTTTCAGCATAAACAGTGCTTCCTTCAATCTTTTTAATATGCGTATAATCGCTAAATACAGTCTCCTTTTCTCTCATCATCTTGATCGAAAGGGTTTTGGCAATTGTTTCCATATCTTCACCAAAATCAGTTGTCCGTTTAACAATTATCACTTTGTTGTTTCTAGGGATTAGAGCAGTAGCGATATCAACGCCGATAAGGCCGCCTCCGATAATCAATACTTTTTTATTTTCAGGCAAATTCTCCTCCAACAGGATGTCAGCCCAGTAAAATTTATCTAATCCGGGGAAAGATGGTACAGCTGGCTTAGAACCAGTAGCCAAGATAACACCTCCATATTTGGAGATGAGATCTGACTTCGTCGCCTCTTTAAAAACTATATTCACCTTATTATATTTTAATTCATCTATAAAATATGGGATGAGCTTTGACATTGATTTCTTATTAGGAGTCAAGGGGACAAAGTTAAACTGTCCGCCCAGAGTATTTTTCTCATAAAGGTCAACTTCATGTCCTCTTTTCCTTAAAGTTATTGCCGCTTGCATTCCCGCTAAGCCCCCTCCTATAACAGCGTACTTTTTAGGTTCCTTTGCAGGCTTAAGTGTTCCCGTCTCTCTCCCTACCTCTGGATTTACAAGACACTGGAGTCCCTCTCCTGATTTCACACCTCCCAAACATCCCTCAACACAAGCCAAGCAGGGCCTTATCGGACCTTTCACTGCAGTTAAATATTTGCCAACAAAGTCTGGATCAGCGACCAAGGCTCTTCCTATGGCTATATATTCTGCTGAATATTCTTTTTTCAACTTCTCAATATCCTCAAGGCTATTTACTCGCCCTACAAATATCACCGGAATATTTATCTCCTTTTTGATTTCCTTTGCCATTTCCCAGGTCTTTCCTTCTGGAACAAACATATGCTGAAAGAACCAGTGTGGTGAAGAACAGATAGTCCCAGCAGATACATGTATGGCCCTAACTCCTTTTTCCTCAAGAAGTTTTGAGATTTTTATCATTTCTGGCAATTTTATGCCATCGGGAATCATTTCATCACCACTTATCCTGACAATTATCGGCAGATTCACAGAATCTATGACGTCTTGCAGAATTCCTAGAGGAAATCTTATCCTATTTTCAAAACTTGCACCAAATTCATCGGTTCTGTCGTTAACAAAAGGAGATATAAACTGAGCCAGGAGATAACCATGCCCGAATTGCATTTCTACGATATCGAAGCCAGCTTTCTCAGCTCTCACAGCGCCTTCTACGAATTGATCAACCACTTTCTTCATATCTTCTCTATCCATTCTTTCTGGTGTGGCTCCTTCATTTTCACAGGGCCTATCTGTTGAGGAGAGAAAATAATTGCCCGGAATATTAGGATTTGCCATTCTTCCAGGATGATTGAGGTGAGCAATAGCTTTCGTTCCAGACCGATGAATCGTATCCACAAGTTTTTTCAATCCTTCTATCTTGTTATCATTATCAATGCCCATCTGTGTGGGCAGTTCCCTCAGCCCTTTGTCCAGATAAAAAGGTTCAGGAATAACCGCGCCTAAATACTGGGATCTTCTTTTATAAAAAGCAAGATGCCTTTCGTTAACTGCACCACTTCCGTCGCTATAGCCTGTTTTAATAGGGGCAAAAATGAATTGGTTTTTTAACGGTAACATTCCTTTCTTCCTTTTGGGATTTTCATATTTTTTATTTCATGTTCTATTTAATAACAATGATTTTAAATTGTATAAGGATATTCCTTTCGCTCTCGTTCCACATTAATCTTCTTCTTCCACTTAGAAATTTCCATGATTAATCCTTTTTAAAATTCAGTATATATCCTTTATTGTAGTAATCATCGTGAATAAGCGTTTTTAAAAATTTATTTTGCAGAGAAAACCCTGCTTCTTCGACTTCCTTTATTATCTCTCCCAATTTCATATGAGCTAATTCCATTAATGGAGAGTCATCTTTGTGATGCTTAGGATAAAGAGAAAAAACCCCTTTTGCTCTAGAAACTCTATAGAATTCCTGATAAATGATCTTTCTGTCTTTTAAATAATGGACGACGTCGTAGCACAGAATGAAATCTACAGAATTATTTTCGAGGGACGTTTTTGATTCTTTCTTTATAACTTCTACATTTTTTATATTATTTTCCTCTATTATCTGTATCAATCGACGTAAGGCCTGTTCATCTTTATCTACCGCATATACGTTGCCCTTCTCTCCAACAAGTTTTGCGGCTGGTATAGAATAATGACCTTCTCCACAACCAAAGTCCATTACAGTCTGTCCCTTTTTCAGGCCGATAGTCTTTAAAAATTCCACACCATCTTTTTTTAGCCAAGTTTGAACATCCCTTTCCATATCTATCCCCTTAATACTCGGGCTAACACTTTTCCAAATACAGCATTTCCTTATTCCTCTTCTATTCAGGTCAACAATGGCTAGTCTGAGTCATTCAAAAATAATACAGGTTAGCTAATGCCTGAATCTGCCTCTTCTGTTTCCTCTTCTCTGTCCTAGAGATCCCCTTCTTCTTACTCTTTTTCTCTGTCCAAAGGATGAATTATCTTGAAAAAAGATATCGGCCGTTTCTTTAATTCTATCTAATAATCTTCTGGTTCTATTAATTGTTCCATGTTTTCCTTTATATGCCCCCAAGATTTTGTTGGATTGAGGAGAGGGATGAGTCATAGAGTAAGGTGTTGAAGCCTGCTTCTCTGGAACAGAGATTTCCTTATCAGAGATCTGATAGATGGCATTGTTTGGACATTCATCTAGACATAGGAGACACTCATTGCACCTGTTTTGGTCGATAGAGAATTCATCCTGTACAGTCGTTATAGCCTGGACTGGACAGGCCTCAACGCAAAGGCCACAGCCCTTACATTTTTCACTGTCAATAAATACAGACATGGAGTTATTTCTTAAGTCAGTTTCTTCTTTTCTTTTTTTGAGAGAGTTTTTTATCCAGCCAATTTCCGATGAGCATGGAAGCAAAGGCAAAAATGGCACCACCTAGAGTCGATTTTTGAAAAAGAGAATTTCCACCAAATTCACCTCTGCCGCCTCTTTTTTGGCTTCTACCCGCACCAAAACCACTGTCCATTTTTTCTGTTCTTGGCACGGCCTTCACCTCCTTTCATGAATATGATTGTTTATCGGCAGTCATTACATAATCCGTAGAAATCAATATTGTGATCTTGAACTTTAAAATTGTATTTTCTGGCTAAATTCTTTTCGACCTTTCTCACCAAGTTGAGCTCCTCGTCTAGAAAATCGCTGTAGTCAGTGATTTTTCCACAGTTCGTACAGATAAGGTGATTATGATGCTCGACTTTTTCGTCTGACTTGAATTCGTAGCGACCCTGACCATCACCAATATCAATTTTGTTTAGAAGCCCTGCTTGGACTAAGACACTCAACGTGCGATAAATGGTGCTCAGTCCGATTCCTGGATAAACTTTAGAAAGGGCATCATAAACTTCTTTTGCACTCATATGTTCTGACGTTCTGGACAAAAGATCTAGGATAGCTTCACGAGGAAGAGTCCAACGAGAAACATGCTTACGGAATCGATGTCTCCATTTATAAGATTCATTCATAGTTATAACAATTGATAATTAAACTCAATATGATAATGACAATCATTATCATTAATAATATAAAAAAAATCCTGCTTCTGTCAATTAAAAATTTTTCTCGGTAAAACAGATAACACTTTTGTGCCGTCTGAACCGTGTTCCCTTTTATTTAGTGAAGCTCCTTGTGGCAAGCCGCGGGGGATTCTGCAAAGGATCTGCGAAAAAGAGATATCCCTCCTCGCTCCCTAACATGTGGTGATCTAGAATTAATGCGGTGACTTCCCGGGCTAGAAGCAAGGCATTTTCGCGAATACTGTTTCGTTTCTTTAATGAAAGATACTTTACAGAGGCAGTATAAATGGCAGGTTCTGTTCTGGCCCTTTTCCTGAATCCTTGTCTCTGCTGTGATAGGGATTTACCGTCAGTGTCACCCAGAACGCACGGCCTTCTATCTACTCCAACGCCCACAGAGGCAAGATGCGCAAGTCGATCCTTCCTTTCTTGCGGTCATTGAATAAAAGGAGCTGTTTGTCCCATCCAGAGGCAGGGCGGAGATGATTAAGTAAGTCTATGAGGCCAATTCCCTGTTCTATCCTTCCTGTGGGAGTCAGATGAGTGTTATCACCTTCATCGAAGGCTCGAAGATCATAGATCGCATCACCCCTCACCTCAAACTCGCTTTCCAAGCCGAGCGGATTAGATTGGGTCGGGCCTCCTCCGCCCCATGTTGTCCAGCATGAGCTTTTGATGGCAATCCAGGTGAGAAGATAGTACTTTTGAGGGGTCTCTTGGCTGTTTTTGTCCTCTGTGGGAAGAGCCTATCTTTTTGCTAAAGGCTCAGCTGTTTTCACCTTTTTTCCCTCATTTCAGCGCTTGACCCTGTCATTTTGCATGTGCTATGTTTATCCCAGAATGTCAGTTTGTGGAAACGGCAGAAGATGGTGAAGGATTCGTGGCAACCACAAAAGCAAAATTCCTATATTCGAAAGAAGGGAAATTATGAGCTGGATTTTAAGAGTCAAGGAAAAATTTCAGGCAGCCCATTTTTTGAAGGACTACAAGGGCAAGTGTGAAAAAATCCACGGTCACACTTTCACGGTTGAGGTTCAGGTGGAAGCTCACAGCCTGGATAAGACCGGAATCGCCATAGATTTTACCGAGATCAAGAAGAAACTGTCCGAAATCCTTCCTGACCACACCCTCCTCAACGAAATCTATGACTTCAACCCCACGGCAGAAAACCTCTCCCGTCACTTCTTCCTGGAACTCAAGAAGCATTATCCTGTGAAAGCAGTCACCGTCTGGGAATCAGAGGATGCCTCGGCCACCTATTCTGAAGATCACTGAGATATTCTCCTCCATCCAGGGAGAGGGTCTCAGGCAGGGAGAGCCCACCCATTTCATCCGGCTCGCCGGGTGCAACCTGCGCTGTGCCTTCTGCGACACCAAATACGGTTGGGAGCGAGGAAAGGATTTCACTCTGCTCGACATCCTGGAAACCACAAAAAAGAACCATACCCGGTTCCCTGCTGACTGGGTCTGTCTGACCGGGGGAGAGCCCCTCCTCCAGGATGTAGCTGAACTCGTCCTCATGCTTAAGCAGGAAGGTTTTTGTGTCCAGGTCGAAACCAACGCCACAAACTACCGCCGTTTAGACGTCGATTGGTACTCCATTTCTCCCAAGCCCGAAAAATATTTCTACCAGCCCGAATACAGAACAAAGGCCAGAGAGGTGAAGATCCTCCTCACCAAGGGGCTGGATATGCGGATCATTCAAAGGCTGAGGAAAGAATTCCCAAAGGAAATACCTCTTATTCTTCAACCTGTCTCTAACAGAAAATGGAGCGTTAATTTGGGTGTGAAGCTGCTTATGGAAGCTTCGCGGGCCGGGCTAAAGAATATCCGGCTATCGGCTCAGCTGCATAAGATGTTCAACTTCCGCTAAGGCCTTAGCTTTCTTTTCCAATTCCTATCTTAAGAAGAATAAAAACTTAGAGATATTTCCTAAAAAATGGAAAATCATAATAGATATACAATCTAATATTTACATAACTTATGCCAGCAAGAACGTGTAACATAAATCCAGAAACACGAAACATTTTTATCCTAATAATCCTGGATTCACGCTTCTGCGGGAATGACAGGAAAACACTGGATTCACGCCTCCGTGGGAATGACGAATGGGAGATGGACAAAATTTATAAACAGCGGCTTTTCTTCCCTAGTATTTTTTCCACAGCTGGCCCCATTCGGTCTTCATGAACTTCATGATTCTCTTCCGACCTACCGTCGGGTACCAAAGCCAGTCATGGTAGATATTGCTGGCCAAAGGCGCCCAAAAAATCAGAACCGGAGAGAAAAGAATTTTTTCCAAAGAGCGCAGAAATCCCTTCCGGATCAACTGGTCACCCCAGATGACGAAACTCCTCTTGGTCTTGAACTGGAAGTTCAGCCCTGATATATCATCACCGATGATTTCGATGCCCTCGGGATCCCCAACGCCTAAACCCCTCTCGTGGGCCATCCGGAGGTAGGGAACTTCCATCGGCTCAAACCCCATGATTTTGGCTGCGATCGCATCGATGGCCACAGAATCTCCGCTGGCCAGGATCACATTCTGGACCTTGGGCACCATCGTCCGCGGACCGGCTCCATCTCCACAGACGGTCCCGTCCATGACCGAGAATATCCCCGGGTGAAGTTCCTTCTGCATGATGAGCAGGTCCACCAAGACTTCGTGGATGTATTTATGGGCGAAGTGGCGGACTTCTTTCAGCAGCCCCCCGAAGGCGTTCTTGACCGCTCCCGTAGTCACGGAGTGGCCGTGGGTTTTGACGGTCGGCAGGTGGATGATGTTTTTGCCGATAAACATCTTGGGGATCTCGATCCCCTTCGGGAAAATCTGGTCCAGCTTGAGCAGCTTTTCTTTGAATTCGTGCTTAATCCATTCCACGTCGGGCAGGGGAACATACTCCAGCCCAAAATCGGCCATGATCGGAGCCCATTTGTTATTCTTGGCGCCCTTGGTGGGGTTGGTCACAACGGTCTTGTTCTCGACCGGGATGAGCTTTTCTCGGCTGTACCCGTCTTGGAGAAGAGTCCGGACCACTCCGTCCAGCTGCCAGGGCTGACTGGAGCAGGAGGGGAAATACTTGGTCCAGGACAGGTTCAGCTTGATCAGGGTGTCCTCGTTTTTAGAGATGTATTGTTCGTAATTGGCCAAGTGCATTAATCTCTGATAATCTTGGATGATGGACTCCGGTGAAGTCTTTAAGAAAGCGACTTTTGTTTTCATCTTCGAATCACTTTATAAGATAAAGAATTATACCGACAGAGACAATCCAGAGAAAGATATCGATGAGCAGCGGCTTGTCTTGGATGACCAAGACTTCTGGGCTTCCCCCTTCGGATTTCTGATGGACCAGGTACAGGTAACGAAAGATTCCGTACAGGACAAAAGGAACGGTGTAGAGCAGCTTGGTTGTCCCGAACTTGGTCACAGTTTCTTCAGACACCGTGTACAGACAGTAGGCCACCACGATCGAAGCAGTAACCACGGCAATCATCTGGTCGAGCAGATAGGGATTGTACTCCCTGAGGATGGACCGGTGGTTGATCGCGTTTTCTTCCAGCAGGACGAGCTCGTGCCGCCTCTTGCTCATGGCCAGGAACAAAGCCAGCAGGGTCGTACAAATCAGAAGCCAATGGGAGATATCGACTTCTATGGCCAGGGCCCCGGCCACCACCCGGATAAAGAAGCTGGCGGCGATGATGAAAACATCCAAGATGACCACATGCTTAAGGTAGAAGGAGTAAGCCACCTGAATCACAAAAAAGACACAGGCAATAATCAAGAAATTCAGGTTTAGACTCCCCGCCAGCAGAAGTCCCAGAGCACTGAACCCGAAGAAGGAGAGGATGGCCGAGGATTTTTTGAGTCTGCTGGAAGCCAGGGGCCGCCTGGATTTAATAGGGTGGAGCTTGTCCTCTTCCAGGTCCTTCAAGTCATTGAGAATGTACAGCGATCCTGACAGCAGGCAGAAAATTATAAAAGCCTGGACCGTTTTCAGGACGAGAGAAAAATCCAGGAAATTCTGAGAAAAAATGAGCGCAGCGAAGATGAAGAAATTCTTGATCCACTGCTGAGGCCTCATGGATTTAGAAATTTCGATGAACACCATTGAAGTCGTTTCCTTTATATCTTTTTTTATACCTTAAATCAAATCCTCATCCATCCCTGTAATCACATCTATTTCCGAGACTCAATCTCTGCGCATGTGATGAAATTTCTAGGCCCGAAAGTGGTGATATCCCAATCTCGCGAAGTAGACCCCTAGGATGATGATTCCAGCCCCAATGCCTTGGAGGGGCGTTATCCTCTCGGCGATGAAGAAATAGGCAATAATCACGGTCAGGATAGGAGTGATGTTAGAGTAAATCGCCGTTTTGGTGTTGCCCACTCTCTTCACCGATCCGTACCAAATCAAATAGCTTAGAGTCAGGGCAAAAAAGCTCGAATAGAGCAGTGCCCCCCATGCTCCCAGGGAAATCTCCGAGTAGGGCAGCTGGGAGAGATCTTTAAGACAAAAGGGCAGATAGAAAAGGGCTCCGACAGCCATGGTGGTTGAGGTGAGCTTGAGCGGAGACATTCTCTCCAACAAAGGCTTAGAGAAGACAGTGTAGATCGCCCAGCACAAGTTGCCAAAGAGAATCAAGAGATCACCCCGGACTTCCTCCCATGAAAACCGGAAAACTCCGGGCTGTTTGGTGAGGACAAGATACAGCCCGACAAACGAGACCGCAATTCCCACCCAGGCTGCCCAGTGTATTTTTTCCTGTTTCGATGTTGTGCTCAGCAGAGCGACGAAGACTGGAGTCATGGCCATGACGATGGCCGTGCTCGAAGCCGTAGACCAATTGAGCCCGTGGATAAAGAACATCTGGAAGACGGTGTTCCCGATCAGCCCGAGGACAATGATCTTCCAGAAATCTGATCTGGTCATAGAGAATCCTTCTCTGCTGATCAAGAAGAATGAGACAAGTATGACAGAGGCGACAACCATCCGGATGCCGTTGAATCCCAGGGGACTGAATTCTCTAAGCGCGATCTTGATCAGCGAAAAATTGACAGCCCAGAAGACCACAGCCATCAGCATCAAGGCGTCCGAAGCTCCAAACTTATCTCTATCCTGCATTTTGCGAACTAAGAATTATAGTGAATTGCGGGATTGAAAGGAAGGAAAAAGAGAAGATTTTGGGATGATTTCACTTCCTTTCAGGTTTTTCACGCCGTTCTCCATTCGACCTTCTCGGCTGCTGCGTAACTCGCTTCGCTCAAACATACTCGCAGGTCGACTTCGCCGACTTCCCTCGAAGGTCGAATTACGAAGGCTAAACCTTCAATGGTCGCTTCACTCATCCCAAAATCTTCTATACACAAAAATACAAGAGTTTTTCTTGGGAGAGGATCGGTTGATAAATCAGGAAGGGAGGTTAGGGCTTTTTTATCTTTCGTGGGCGGGGGTAACGGGCTTCCACAGTGGAGATCAATCCTCCTCTTGGATTAAACTCTCCTCTGACTGTCGCTGAGACCGGACGGCAGGTAGAAACGATATCCTCCAGAATCCTGTTCACAGCATTCTCGTAGAAGATGCCCAGGTTTCTGTAAGCCAAGATGTACATCTTCAGCGACTTGAGCTCCAGACAGAGGTCTTGGGGAACATACTGGATGATCACTGTCCCAAAATCGGGAAGACCAGTCTTGGGACAGATCGAGGTGAACTCGGGAATCTCTACTTTGATCTCGTAATCTGGAAACTGATTGGGGAAGGTCTCGATGGGAGGGAGTTTCTCTTTCAAGCCGGCTTGAGCCTCTTTTTTTCCCATTCGGGGTCGATCCCTCTCTGTCTTCTTGTCCATTGTCTTCAGTATATAAGGAAAGAAAAAGAATGGAAAGAAATTTTATTTTTGACTTGACAACGGGGATGAGAAGAGCTATATTATTAATGAAAATGATTATCATTATCAATAATAGAGGCGCTCATGCCAGGACCGCGTAAATGGCAGCATCGATTTAGAGGTCATGTTTCCCGTTGGACAGTCCCCCGCAATGCCATCCTCAACCTCCTGAGCCGGACGTCCAAGCACGTGAGCGCCAAAGACATCTACAACACTCTTTATAAAGATTATCCGGGAATCGGCCTGACCACTGTCTACCGCACTCTGGATCTTCTGGTCAAGGCCCGCCTTATCGACAAATTGGATCTCGGTGAAGGCCAGAGCCGGTATGAATTCAAGCCAATGGATAAGAAAGAACACCATCATCACCTCATCTGTAAAAAATGCGGCAAGATCATCAATTACAGTGATTTTGTGGATGAGGAGCTGGAACTGGTCAGGAAAACAGAGAGGCATTTAGCCCAAAAATACAGTTTTCAGACTTTGGACCACAACATTGAGTTCTACGGAATCTGCAAAAATTGTCAATAAAAAATAGATATCGAGAAAGGAGGTGAACAGCATGCCAAGAGGAGATAGAACAGGGCCTATGGGATTCGGCCCCCGGACAGGCCGAGGGATGGGATACTGCAGCGGGTATCCTTATCCGGGCTTCATGACTCCAGGACCAGGGTTCGGATTCGGCCGTGGATTCGGTTTTGGCCGAGGACTAGGATTCGGTCGAGGCTTTGGCAGGGGCCGTGGCTGGCGCCAGGCAGGATTCGGTTTCTGGGGATATCCATATCCTCCGATGATGCCTTACGGCCAACCCTACGGAATGCCTTATGGATATTATCCTCAGTTTACCTATCCCTACGGCGTTGATCCCGAGGCAGGTTATCCTTCCCCACCAGCACCCAAACCAAAGGCCCAAAAAAAATAAAACCTCTTCCTATTTTTATTGAAAGGAGGTGAAGACGATGCCTTTTGGAATGGGACCGACTGGATGGTATGCGTGGCCATACCTGGCTTACTGGAGTCAATACTGGGCTCCAGGATGGCCCTTTCCCTACTCTGCTCCATTCTGGTCCTGGACGGAAGAAGAAGAACGCGCTTTTCTAGAAGACCAAGCCAGTTTTTTGGAGGAGCAACTGGCCCAGATAAATAAAAAATTAGAAGAACTCAAAAAACAAAAGAAGGAGTAAACATGAGAAATCGATACCGATGGATGTACCAGATGACCGGTCTACCGGGTTGGATGCGGTTTGGATTCTCCCCAGGCTGGCTCGGACGAAGCCCGATGGGGCTCGGCCCGGCAGCTCAATACCTGATGTCCGGCACATGGCCAACACCTCAAATGGACGCCGCCTGGCAGCTAGGACAGATTCCTTTTGGTCCTGGTTATGGATTCCCTCAACCGGGATTTCCAACCCCCTACGATCCATGGGGAGCGACCGCGTTGACCCCTGAGCAGGAATTAAATTTCCTCAAGGCAGAGGCTGAGCTCTTGGAGGATGAACTAACTGGTATAGAACAAAGAATCACCGAACTCGAAGGAGACAAAGAATGAAAATCGCGGTATCTGCCTCCACAGCCGACCTCAGCAGCTCTGTCGATCCGAGGTTCGGGAGATGCCCTTATTTTCTCATTGTCGATCCCGAGACCATGGAATTCGAAGCTGTTGAAAATCCGAATGTATCCTCAGCCAGCGGCGCAGGCATTCAAGCCGCCCAACTGGTCGCCAACAAGGAGGTCAAAGCGCTCCTCACAGGAAGCTGTGGGCCCAACGCTTTTCAGACCTTGGAAGCCGCCGGAATTCAGGTGATCGTGGGAGTTTCGGGCACAGTGGAAGAGGCCGTCCGAAGCTACAAAACAGGCCGATATAAAACCGCTGCTCAGCCCAATGTTCCCTCGCATTTCGGTATAGGAACGGGCGTTGATCCGTCTTCTGCCCCGGGCTTCGGTATGGGCCGAGGCATGGGAAGGGGCATGGGAGGCGGGATGGGGCAGGGAAGAGGTCGCGGCATGAGGCCAGGTATGGGATACAGCCCTTTTCCCCAAGCTCCCGGGGCCACGCCCTTCACTCCCCCGATGCCCACCTTATCACCAGAGGATGAACTGAAGCAGCTCAAAAGCCAAGCTGACTGGCTTAGGAAACAGATGGAAAACATTTCCAAGAGAATTGAAGAATTGGAGAAGAATAAATAAAATATTCCCTTTCGAATACTCAGAGCGTATTGGCTTAACGATACGCTTAAACCAAAGACCGCTAGAATCCTGAGATTTTATCGCTTAGGAAAACAGGAGTCGACCTTAAGGAGTGAACCATGAAAGTTGCCGTATCGACAGACAGAGGTTTTGTTTCGGCCCATTTCGGCCGCTGCCCATCCTACACTATCTTTGACATTGAAGAAGACAAAATTTTGAGCAGGGAAGAAACCCCGAATCCTGGACATCAGCCAGGCTTCCTCCCCCAATTCCTCTCAGAGAGAGGCGTCCGGTGCATCATCGCCGGGGGGATGGGGCCCAGGGCGCAGGGACTCTTTGCCCAGAAAGGAATAGACACCATCATCGGGGTTCAGGGGACTGTTGATGAAGCCATCGATAAATTTCTGCGCCAGGAACTTGTTCCAGGAGAGGATCTTTGCGATCACAGACATGGATTAGGCCATCATTCTCACCCCGAAACTCTTCCTCCCACTCAGCCAGCCAAAGGAAATAAAATCTGCATCACCGCCAAGGAGGAAAGCCTGGAGACAGAGGTGGACCCTCAATTCGGACGGGCTCGGTATCTGCTGATTGTTGACCCAGAAACAAGGGAATTCGAAGTGATTAAAAACCCCCATGCTGATGTGGGTCAAGGCGCCGGTATCCAGACGGCTCAGCTCATCTCTTCCAAAGATGTCGGCACTGTCCTGACCGGAAATTGTGGACCGAATGCCCAAAGAGTTCTCGAGGCTTCGGGGATTCGGGTCATCACCGGTTTCGCCGGAACCGTGGCAGAAGCTCTGGATAAATTCACGCCCGAGGTCACCTGAAGATGGCCGAAAAACAACAACAGCAGATCAAGGCCGAGGAGCTGAAGGTCGCTCAAGCCCTGTCAAAGATTAAGCATAGGCTCCTTGTCTTCAGCGGGAAGGGGGGTGTCGGGAAAAGCACGGTGGCTTCAAACCTGGCTTTGGCTTTCGCCCTAAAAAATCTAAATGTCGGGCTGCTGGACGTCGATATTCATGGTCCCAACCTGGCTAAGATGCTCGGCGTTGAGGACAAAAGACTGGACAGCTCTCCCCGAGGGATAAAGCCGGTGGAAGTCCACCAAAACCTCAAATTGGTGTCCATGTCTTTCCTCCTCCAGGATCCCAACCTGCCTGTAATCTGGCGGGGCCCGATGAAGATGAAGGCCATCCAGCAGTTTTTAGGGGATGTGGACTGGGGAGAGCTGGATTGGCTGGTCATCGATTCTCCACCGGGGACAGGAGACGAACCTCTCTCGGTCGCTCAGCTAATCCCGGCCACAGGGGCTGTTATCGTCACCACGCCGCAAGAGGTATCCCTGATGGATCTAAGAAAAGCTGTCGCCTTCGCCCGCAGGCTCAACCTCAACATCCTGGGTATCATCGAAAACATGAGTGGGATGATCTGTCCTCACTGCGGAAAAAAGATCGCTCTCTTCAAGGAAGGCGGCGGAGAAAGGGCGGCTAGCGAGATGGCTGTGCCCTTCTTGGGCAGGATTCCTTTCGACCCTCAGATCGTGACCTTGGGCGATTCTGGCCAACCGTTCATCACAGCCAGGCCTGATTCTGAGGCCAGCCAAGCCTTCTTGAAAATCGTCGAAAAAATTATCAGCCCAAACGGATAAACATAAGGAATTTCCATGAACAGAATCGGAACTATCATGAAGAATTACAATTAAAGAGGAGATAGAGATGCAAAGAGGAATTGGACAAGGAGGAGGCGGCCGCGGCCGCCAGGGCGGCAGGGGCATGGGACCGGGAGGATACTGTGTCTGCCCTTCGTGTGGAACTCGGGTTCCCCACCAAAGGGGTCTGCCTTGTTATCAAAGGTCCTGCCCGAAATGCGGTCAAAAAATGACACGTTAAGGGGAGGAACATGCCCATCTACGAGTATAAATGCCGCGAATGCGGAAAAATAACGGAGGTCCTTATCCGGTCTGCGAGGGATATGGCAAACGTACACTGCCATTCGTGTCAGAGCAAAAACCTAGACAAGATATTTTCCCCATCCTCAGTGGTTATCAGCGGCGAACCCACCTCCCCTGGGACAACCTGCTGCGGCCGGTCTGAGCGATGCGACACTCCTCCCTGCTCTGACGATAAGGTTTGCCGCCGGGATTAAGATCGAATTTCCTTTCCGAACCGACGGAGAAGTGAAGATGAACAAGAGAGCCTCTCTTCGATTGACCATTGTTTATGACAACTACCCCTATCAGGAAAAACTGGAGACCGACTGGGGCTTTTCCTGCTTCATCCAGGGACTGGAAAAAAACATCCTCTTCGATACGGGAACCCATGGCCAGATCCTGCTCTCCAACATGGACAGGCTCGACATCCAGCCTGATGAGGTTGATCTGGTCATCCTCTCCCACAACCACCGAGACCACACAGGCGGGCTGGAAGCTCTCCTTGAACAAAATTCCAACATCCAACTCTGGCTTCCGGCTTTTTTCCCGTCGTCCCTAAAAGACGGGGCCAGGAAGAAAGGGGCCGAAGTGATCGAAGTGGACAGATTTCAAAAGATCTGCGAAGGCGCTTATACCACTGGCGTTGTCGAGGGCTGGATTAAAGAGCAGTCCCTGATTCTAAAAGACACCAGCGGTTTAATCGTCATCACAGGCTGCGCTCATCCGCGCATCATAAAAATCCTCACCCTAATCAAAGAGCAAATAAAGCAGGACATTTATCTGGTCCTGGGTGGATTCCACCTGGCGGGGTTTGACAAGCGGGAAATCAAGGACATTATCGCTGCCTTTCGAAGGCTAGGAGTCAAGAAAGTCGGCCCTTGTCACTGCTCTGGCGATGAGACCCGAAATTATTTCGCGGAAGAATACAAGACAAACTTTCTCCAACTCGGCGTCGGAGCTGAGGTCAAGATTCGATGATCCTCTCCATCGCTAGCGGAAAAGGGGGAACGGGTAAAACCACGGTGGCTGTCAATCTCGCCCTCTCCCTTGTCGAACAGGAGCCGCTCCGCTTCTTGGACTGTGATGTGGAAGAACCCAATGCCCACATCTTCCTCAAACCTCAATTTATCAAGACAGAAGAGGTCTGCCTGCCCATCCCAGAGATATTGGAGGAACGATGCAATTACTGCGGCCGATGTGCAGAGGTCTGCGCCTACAACGCCATCGCCGTCCTCAAAGAAACCGTGCTCGTTTTTCCCGAACTCTGTCATGGCTGTGGAGGGTGCAGTCTCCTCTGCCCAGAGAAGGCCATCCAAGAGAAAGGGCATAGAATTGGAGTGATGGAGACCGGAACATCCGGAGACATCCACTTCATCCACGGACGATTGGACATCGGGCAAGCCATGTCGCCCCCCCTCATCAGAAAGATAAAAACACATAAAAAGCCCTCCTCTCTCGTCATCATCGACGCTCCTCCGGGAACGTCTTGTCCAGTGGTTGAGGCGGTCAAGGGGAGTGACTTTTCTCTGCTCGTCACCGAACCCACTCCCTTCGGTCTGAATGACCTCAGGATCGCTGTGGCCACCATAAGAGAACTCAGCATCCCGTTCGCTGTCGTGATCAACCGAAGCGGGATCGGGGATAGGGGAGTCGAAGAGTACTGCCGACAGGAAAACATCCCGGTCTTAATGACTCTTCCGATGGATAAAAAAATCGCTGTCGCTTACTCTGAAGGAAAATCCATCATCGAAACTCAACCAGCCTACAAGACAAAATTTATCGAGCTTTACGAAAAGATTAAGGATCTCCAAGGATGAAACAACTGGTCATCATCAGCGGAAAGGGAGGGACGGGAAAAACGATCCTCTCCGCCTCCTTCGCCGTTCTGGCTCGAAACAAAGTGATGGTGGACTGCGATGTGGATGCCGCTAACCTCCATCTTCTCCTCAACCCCGAGATCCGAGAACGCCACCTATTCTCCGCAGGACACAAAGCCCGTTTAGATCAGGAAAAATGCACAGGATGCGGGGAGTGCCTGGAGGTTTGTCGTTTTTTGGCCATCGAACAGGATAACGAGGACAGGGTGGTCATCGACCCTATCTTTTGCGAGGGGTGTGGTGTCTGCTCTCACATCTGCCCCGTCGAAGCCATAAACATGGAAAAAAACATCTCAGGAGACTGGTATGTCTCCCGGACCAAATACGGCCCCTTCGTCCATGCCCGGCTCGGGATTGGGGAGGAGAATTCGGGTAAGCTGGTCACCGAAGTCAGAAAAAAAGCCAAGGAAATCGGCGAAAGTAATCACTCGGATTATGTGATTATCGACGGGCCGCCTGGAATCGGATGTCCGGTTATCGCTTCTCTTTCCGGAACCGACCTGGCTCTGGTCGTCACCGAACCGACCATCTCTGGAATCCACGACATGGAACGGGTCATCCAGATGGCCCAGCATTTCAAGACGAAAGTCGCCTGCTGCATCAACAAGTTCGACCTCAATCTCGCTTTCTCTGATCGGATCGAGGAATGGTGCGGTGAGAACTCTATACCTCTCGTCGGAAAAATTCCTTATGATGAAGTCGTCACCAAATCTGTCGTTGAGGGCATCCCGCTGCCAGAGTACTCAGATAATTCCGTCTCTCGAGAGATGAGAAATATATGGCAGAAAGTCTCTACACTTTTAACGATGGAGGAGTCAAATCAATGAAAAAAACACACTGGAAATACCTGGTGGACACGTTTCTTTTCCTCAGCCTGGTGGGTATAGTCCTGATCGGGATCCTCTTGGGGTTTTTCCTTCCCAAAGGCCCCAGGGTTCCAGAGAGCAGCAAGTACTTCTTGGATCTCCACCGCCACCAGTGGGGGAACATCCATTTTTATCTAGCCCTCGCCTTCATCGCTCTGGTCATCCTCCACCTCATCCTGGAATGGGATTGGGTCAAAGCCCAGGCCCGAAAGATTTTCAAGAAAAATTGGGCCTCTGCGCTTATCTCAACGGCCGTGGCTTCTCTGCTCGTGATTTTTCTTTTCTGGCTTTTCTACCCGAAAACCCCTGGGGCTTACGAAGACTATGGAGTCAGGGCGGGAAGGGGAGCCCAGGCGGAAGCTCTCGAGGAGCAAACCTTTCCTGAACAAGAAAAATATCTCATCGGTGAAGGCTCAGAGGCTATCGTCATCACCGGCCAGATGACTCTCCAAGATGTGGAAAACGCTACTGGTATTGATTCCCATAAAATCATCACAGCTCTCGGTCTTCCGCCGAACGTCGCGCGAGATGAGCATTTGGGAGGGCTGCGGAAAAGATACGGTTTTTCTCTTCAGGAATTCAGAGACCTTGTGGCCGAGCTCCTTCAGGAAAAAGCGGTTCCTCCTGAAGCGAGGGAGGAAGACAAGAAGATTTCTGAACAACCGGAAGCACAGAAACAGGAGGAGCCTGAGTCCGAAGAACACGAGGAAAAATTAACAAGGGGAAGGCTGGCAGAGGATACCTCGAGTGTTTTGATAACGGGGCGGATGACCCTCTCCGAGATTGAAACCCAGACTGGCATCCCCGCCCGGGTGATTGTCCAAAAACTTGGCCTCCCGGCAGATGTCCCTCGAGACGAGACCCTGGGCCGGCTGCGAAGAAGATACAGCTTCACCATGCAAGAGGTCAGGGATATCGTGGCCTCGCTGCTAAAAAAAGACTAAGGGAGCAAGCCATGTCTGATGACATCAAAAGACCATCCAAGCAAGATTTTAATGACCCATCACCTCTTTTAGAAAGGGCCTGGGCGTTTATTCCCGAGGGTATCCGCCAGACCCTCTCTTCAGACCCGATCATCCCAGCCATAGCGGCAGAGGCAAAGATCATAGCCTCTCGGAAGCCTGATTTTATCCGCAGCGATCAAGGCCAGGTTGTCGGCATCTTCCCTGAGAAAGAAATTTACTATGGTCCTTCCGCGGGTCTGGAGGAATTGAGAGAACTGGTAGCCCTATTCTGGACCCATGCCTACCGACTGAAGGGAAAACCCGGTCTCCCTGAGGAAGGATTAACCAAGAAAAACGCAGCCATCGTCTCCGGGGCCACAGAGGGATTGGCCATTGTCATGCATCTTCTTGCCTCCGGGCAAAAGGTCGGCCTGATGCCCCTCTACTGGAGCAACTACAAAGGAGTCATCCAGAATGCCGGCGGCCAGCCCATCGTCCTCGATTTTTTTGACGATGACTACAACATCGATTTCGAAGAAGTCGAAAAGTCGATAAACAAGAACAACATCTCCTCGATCCTGATCAATTTCCCCAACAACCCATCGGGTGATGTCCTGAACGAAGAAGAGATGACGTCATTGGCCGCGCTGGCCAGGCGCCTGAATCTGATCATCATCTCCGATGAGGTCTACAATTTTATCCGTTATAAAGGCACTCCACAATCCATGCTCGCCTTCGCTCCTGAGAGAACAGTTATCATCAGCTCAGCCTCCAAGGAGTACCTCATCCCGGGAGCCCGGGTGGGTTATGTGCTGGCAGCCGAGGAGGCCTTCACCAATTCGTGGATGCCGAAACTGATCCGTTCTTTCTCTTCCTCCCCGAATGTCTTGGGACAGCGATTGCTTGTGGATATCCTCCGAGAGGAAGTGGAAGATTTTGAAAACGGCAGGCCACCTCGCATCATATCTCGAGTCAAAGAGGTGCTGAGGAAACGTTGTGAGCTGATCATTTCTATCCTGGAGGAGAAGGGATTCACCTTGGCCGGGCGGGACAAAGATTTCCCCTCGGGTGCGATCAGTGTTTTGGTCAGGCTTCCCGATGATATCCCAGTCGACGATCAGGCCTTTGTCGAGAAAGCCATGGAGCTTGAAAAATTCAGTGCGGTGCCCGCTTCTGTTTTCGGTGCTCCGCGTTGCCTCCGCTTCGGTTACGCCGGGATGCCCGAAGAGGCGATCAAGCGGCTGGCGGGAAACCTGCAGGATGTGCTGGATTATTTCCGTCGCTGAAGCCCTAGGAGCATGATCTAAGCCCTCTGGATGTATGCGTCCTCTTTGGCTGGATGATGTTACAACATGACCCTTTTTTGGTATAATATCGGCTCCAAAAAACGCCCATCCGGGCTGAATGGAGGAGAGGTTTCTGGATTGTGAGTCGACCGAAGATGAAAGTGAAAAAAAAGGACATCCAAACGCCGGATGATCTGGAGAGGTTCACCCGTGAGCTCCAAGAACAGATCATGGCGCAGATCAGAAAACGATACTCCGAAGCCGTGATCGATCACTGGCAAAATCCCCGGAACTTCAGGAAGATGGACAAACCAGATGGCTACGCTCAAGTGAAAGGGTCCTGCGGAGACACAATGGAGATGTTCGTCCGGATGAAAGACGATAAGATTTCAGATTGCACATTTCAAACCGATGGTTGTGGGACGACAATAGTCTGCGGCAGTGTGGTCACCGAATTAACGCGTGATAAAACCTTTATCCAGGCCTTGGGCATCGTCAGCGCCGACGAGATCCTCAGGCAACTGGGTGGCCTGCCAGAATCCGATGTCCACTGTGCTCAGCTGGCCGCAGAAGCTTTACGCCGGGCCTTGGCGGATAGCCTCCACCACAAGAGATCCCCGTGGAAAAAACACTACAGGAGAACCTGATTTTTCTAGAAAAGGAAGTCAGCGATGAAAGAGTGCCAGGAGAAGAAAAATCTGGAAAAATGCAACTGCACTTGGGAACCGTGCAGCCGGAAAGGCCTATGCTGCGAATGCATCGAGTATCATTGGCGCCTGAAGGAAATGCCCGCCTGCTTCTTCCCCGACGATATCGAAAAAACTTATGATCGCTCGCTCAAAAGGTTTATCGAGATTTATAAAAACAAAGTCTGAAAGAGCAACTTGACTGAGTCGAAAAAGCCCGAATTCTCCTGCACCTACGGACCTGTCCCTTCCAGACGACTGGGGTTTTCGCTCGGGGTGGATGTTCTCCCCTCTAAATTGTGTTCTTTCAACTGCATCTACTGTCAACTCGGCCCCACGGCTCGAAACATAACCCGGCGGAAAGAATACGTTTCGGCCTCAATAGTCATCTCTCAAATCCAGGAAATCCTGAAGACCAAGAAGAACATTGATTACATCACTTTTTCTGGTTCGGGAGAGCCCACCCTTAACTCCAAAATCGGACAACTCATCCAAGAGATAAAGAGTTTAACAGACATTCCTGTGGCCGTCCTCACCAACTCTTCCCTCCTGACGCGAAAGAGTGTAAGAGAAGCCCTAAAGGAGGCTGACCTGGTGGTCCCTTCCCTGGACGCCGCCACCCAAGATGTCTTCATTAAGGTCAACAGGCCCTATCCCAGCTTCCGGATAGAAAAAATTATCCAGGGTCTTAAAGAATTCCGCCGGATATTCAAAGGCTCTCTTTGGCTCGAAGTCATGCTGGTCAAGGGAGTGAATGATTCCTCTTCCCATATCCTTGAGCTTAAAAAGGCTATCACCGAAATAAATCCGGACAAAGTTCAGTTGAACACGGTCGTCCGGCCGCCCGCTGAAGAATTTGCCCAGCCTCTGTCTTTGGACGAACTGAAATGGATCCGGAAAGCCTTGGGTAAAAAGTGCGAGATCATCGCCGATTTCCCCAGGAAAAAACAGCTCTATCCCGAAGAAAACCTGGAGAAGGCCATAGTGGGCATGATCAGAAGAAGACCGGTCACCCTCGCTGATATCTCTTCTTCTCTGGGAAAGCACAAAAATGAAATCATCAAACATCTCGACATTCTCATCAAAGAAAAGAGGGTTCGGGCCGTCATCCATGAGGGCTTGACCTATTATGAGCTCGAAAAACATAAAACCGCTCGCTCACGGCTGCAGGTGAGCGGAGAGTGAAGACTCAGGATGAAAATAGACAGAGGAATCGATATGAAAGACATCAAGGATTTATCCAGGGAGGACCTTCTCGACCTCCTGGCCGATGCCTCCAAAAACTGGCTGGCCCATGACGGCCTCTGGTTCCGGGCCGTCGAGGACAAATTCGGCCTCGAGGCCGCCATGGAGCTGGACAGGAAAGCCTGGGAAAAATTCACAGTCATCGAAGCCCAAAGAATCATGAAGCGGTTCAGGATTAAACCCGGAGGGGGGATTCCGGCTCTCATCCAGGCCTTGAAATTCAGGCTGTACGCCTACATCAATGTTCAGGAGGCCATCGACGTCACTGACAGGAGTTGTGTCTTCCGGATGAACAGATGCCGTGTTCAAGAAGCCCGAAAAAGACAAGGATTACCAGATTTTCCGTGTAAATCTGTCGGTGTTGTCGAATACAGCGGTTTCGCCAAGACTATCGATCCCAGGATAAAAACCCGCTGCCTGGTCTGCCCTCCCGACCCCCATCCATCGGAAGTCTGGTGCGCCTGGGAATTCATTCTCGAACCCTGATCCGTATGAAAACAGAGAGAGTCCGAGTCTTTGAAGAACACTGGAAATCCTACGACGCCTGGTACGACCAATATCCGGATATCTTTCAATCCGAACTGAAGCTCCTCCAGAGAGTCATCCCTTCTCGAGGGTTAGGTTTGGATATCGGGGTCGGGACCGGACGATTTGCCTCTTCTCTCTCCATAAAATTCGGGCTCGATCCGGCTTACAACATGCTTAAGCTCGCCCAAAAAAGAGATGTCCTCGTCGTCCAGGGAGTGGGGGAAGCGCTTCCGTTTAAAGATGAATCTTTTCATTTTGTCTCGATTGTGGTAACCATTAGTTTCACCGAAGATCCTTTCCAAGTCCTGAGAGAGGCATTCAGGATATTAAAAAAAGAAGGTGCTTTCATCCTCGCCACCATAGATAAAGATAGCCGTTGGGGCAGGTTTTACGAAGCCAAACGCTCCAGAAGCCGGTTCTACCAGACCGCCCGGTTCTCCCGAGTCCAGGACATCCTCATCCTCCTGGAAAACTTCCCTGGAAAGAAAACTGAGGTTTATCAGACTCTCTTTCGGTCCCCTCCAGATGTCCGAGGAGTCGAGGAGCCCAGGTTTGGTTTTGGTCAGGGTGGGTTCGTCGTCTTTAAAAGGATGAAAGGATGAGGATCAGAAGAGACTGGCCAAACTCAGAAGGAGATAGATATGTTTGATAATACCCATTTTCCCCAGGCTAAAAAATACTGGCATATGGGACAGCTCTACGATTGGTCCCAGCCCATTATCCACCCGATGTCTCATGCTCTCCATTACGGGACTTCGGTCTTCGAGGGTATTCGGGCTTACAACACTCCTAAGGGTCCTGCGATCTTCCGGCTTCCCGAACACATCGAGCGGTTCTTCCACTCCGCATCCACCCTCAACATGAAGCCCCCCTGCAACAAGGAAGAAATCACCCAAGCCATCAAGCTCGTGATAAACGAGAACGGACTGGAATCGGCTTACATCCGACCGCTCCTGTTCTATTCTTACGGAAACCTAGGTCTTGTGCCCCATCAATCCGCCGTCGAGCTCCTGATCGGAGCCTGGACCTGGGGAGCCTATCTGGGCGAAAAAACAGAAAAGGGTGTCCAGGTCTGTGTCCTGCCCTGGAAACGTATTCACCACAGCCAGATCGCCATGACCGCCAAGCTGGGTGGAATCTATGTTCAGTCGGCTATCTCCGGTATGGAAGCCCGGCTCGAAGGGTATGACGAATCCATCTTTTTGAATCTGGAAGGAAACATTGCTGAGGGTCCCGGAGAAAACATTTTCATCGTCAAAGACCAAGTCCTCAAGACCAACGATAAAACCGAATCTGTCCTCGAGGGAATCACACGGGCCACTATCTTGGAAATCGCCAATGACCTGGGCATCGAATCCTCGATCGGACCTATCACCAAAGAGGAATTCTTCCAAGCTGATGAGATCTTCTTCACCGGGACGGCTGTCGAAGTGGTCCCCATCATCCGGGTCACAGACGGCTCAGATCCTGACGCCTCAAAAAAAGAATACACGATCGGCCGCGGCGAGGCCGAACAGATCACCCTCCAGCTGGCCAAGGCTTATAAGGACGCTGTCTCCGGGAAGATTAAAGACTACGAGAAATGGTTGACTTATGTCCGTGGGTGATAATTTTTCCTACAGCGGAAGATAAAAACATATTTTTTCTCAACAGGAAATCTGCGTCCCGATGAAAGAAACCAATAAAGGGATTTATCTTCTTCTCTTAAGGTTACCCAAAAGCCTGAGGATCAGGCCAGGAAGACTGCCGGAAACAACCTTTCCTTCGGGTCAGTACTTGTACGTCGGCCGGTCTAAGAACAGCCTTCGAGGGAGGATCAGGCGTCACCTGCGGAAACAGAAAAAGACCTTCTGGCACATCGATTATCTTCTCCAGCAAGCCCAAATCGAAGAGATCTGGATAAAACCGGGTTGTTTTGATGAATGCCAGATCACACATAAAATCCATCATCTCTTCGGACAATCCCGGTATCCCGTGAAAAATTTCGGCGCCTCGGACTGCCGCTGTCCAGGGCACCTTCTGTGTCTTGGGAAGGATGGAATGGATACGGATCCTCTAGAAAACATTCTGGATCTGCAAAGGATGGTTTAAGATGAAGCTCAATTTTAAACCCATCGGAGTGGTCCACTCCCCGTTCAAAAGAAAGGAAGATATCCACCCCAGGAAATATGCCAACGCCCGCGGGTTCGACCATATTCAGGGCGAGCTGGAAATTGACAAGGAATACGAGGCAGGCCTTAAGGACACAGAGGGCTTTTCCCACTTGATCGTAATCTTCGCCTTCCACTTATCTGAGGGATTCAATCTCCATACCCTCCCTCTCCTGGACGATAAACTCCGCGGCGTTTTTTCTACCAGGAGTTCTCATCGCCCCAACCCTATCGGACTGACCGTCGTCAAAGTGTTGGAACGCCAGGGGAATATCCTTAAAGTCTCGGGGGTGGATATGATCGAAGGTACTCCGATTCTTGACATCAAGCCTTACACACCCAGAGACCAAAAATCACCTCTCAGACTCGGCTGGTTGGAAGGCAAGATAAAACGCGAATAATGACCATAAATTCATAACATTAATAAGGAGGTTTACAATGACTAAGCAACTATCCGTCTTCCTCACCGCTCTTCTCCTTATGTTCGCCGTGCCCTCGATCCTCCGAAGCTCAGGCATCTTCCCTTATGAGTACAAAATCAAGACTCTGGACAGCGGACTGACTGTCGTCTCCATCCCCCTCAACAACCCCGACATCATCTCCCATTATGTCATCGTCCGCTCTGGTTCACGGAACGAGGTCGAACCGGGAAAATCTGGGTTCGCCCACTTCTTCGAGCACATGATGTTCAAGGGCACCAAAACCATGCCCACCGAAGCTTACAACGATTTCATCACCGAACTTGGTGCCGGGACCAATGGTTTTACGACCGATGACTACACTTGTTATTTCGTGGTCTTTGCAGGGAGGGAGAACCTGGAAGAGGTCATCAAAGTCGAAGCAGACCGGTTCATCAACCTGTACTACGACGAAGAAATGCTGAAGACAGAGGCTACTGTCATCGAAGGGGAATACTACGCCAGCGTTTCCAACCCCTCCCGCCGCCTGTCCGAAACTCTGCGGAACACCGCTTTCGAAAAACACTCCTACAGGCACACGACCCTCGGCTACCTGGAAGACATCCTCGACATGCCGAATCAGTACGATTACAGCCAGCTTTTCAGAAAACGCTTCTACGTGCCCGATAACACCATCCTCCTCGTCGCCGGTGATTTTGACCACGAACAGTTAATGGGCTATGTGCACAAGTATTATGACGACTGGAATCCCTCAAATTACACGCTGGTCACACCCGAAGAACCCCCTCAAACAAAACCCAAGAGAGCTCATTATGAGTGGCCAACGAGAACGCTGCCTCTTCTGGCTATCGGTTTCCATGGGCCTGCCTACTCGGATGAAAAAATCGACCTGGCAGCTTTAGACCTGATGGCTGAAATCGCCTTTTCCCGCTCCTCGGCTCTCTACCTGAGGCTGGTTATCGAGGAGCAGAAATGCCAATCCCTGTCCGCCAGCTTCTCTGACCATCGTGATCCGTACCTCCTGGTCTTCAACGCTGTCGTTAAAAAAGAGGAGGACCTGCCTTATGTGGAGGAGGCCATACTCAAGGAACTGGAGAGGCTCGAACAGGAACTCGTGGATGAAAAGGCCCTGGCTGATATCAAGTCAAACCTCAAGTATTCCTTTGCCAACGCCTTAGGGACCACTGACGGCATCGCCAGCAGCCTGCTCCATTACCTTAACCTGACTGGGGATCCGGGAACAGTGAACAGGCTCTTCGATCTCTACGACAAAATCACTCCGCAGGACATCCAGGAGATGGTTAAAACATATTTCAAGACAACAAACAGCACGGTCGTGACCTTGTCAGGAGGGAAAGCCAAATGAGAAAAAAACATCGAATCTATTCATCAGGGATCCTGCTCATGGGATTATCTGTCCTGCTTGTTTCCTGTGCCAGGGAAAACCCGAACAGACTCTCCTCAGAGCTCCTCCCTGTCGAGGGTAATCCTTTGGTAAGCTTCCGGGTTCTCACCAAGGTCGGATCGGCCCACGATCCCCAAGGGAAAGAAGGGCTGTGCCAACTGACATGCAGTCTGCTCGCCAATGGAGGAACCAAGGACCTGACCTTCAAAGAAATCCAGAAACAGTTTTACCCCATGGCGACTTCTGTCGGCCTGAGGGTGGATAAAGAAATGGCCGTCTTCACCGGCCAGGTCCATCTCGACAACCTGGAAAAGTTCTACGGGATTCTCAAGGCCATGCTCCTCGATCCCGGGTTCCGCGAGGAGGATTTCCAGCGCCTTAAAACCAACCAGATCAACTTCCTGGAAAAAACTCTGGTCGGGAACTGGGACGAACAGTTCGGCAAGGAGATTTTGAACCTGATGATGTACGCGGGACATCCTTACGGCCATCATGAGGGAGGAACAGTCGAGTCACTCCAAGCTTTGACTCTCGAAGATGTCAAGGCCTTCTACAAACAGCATTTTCTCCAGGGAAATATTATTATCGGGCTAGCGGGCGGTTATCCCGTTGATTTCCCTAAAAAAGTGATAGACGACTTTGCCGTTCTGCCAGAGGGTTTCACCGCTGCCCTCGGACTGCCAGATCAGAGGATGCCGGATGGGCTCGAGATCGTCATTGCCGAAAAGAAGACTCCAGCGACAGCCATGTCCATGGGCTTCCCTGTGTTTCTTTCTCGGGCAGACGATGATTTCTTCGCTCTTTGGATTGCCGGCTCTCATTTCGGCGAGCACCGACAGCATCTCTCCTGGCTTTTCCAGAAGATCCGTGAGGAAAGGGGCCAGAATTATGGGGACTATGCCTACATCGAGCACTTCATCCAAGGACGACGGAAGTACCCGGCGACCAACTACTGCCGGCAGCAGCAGTACTTCTCCATCTGGATTAGGCCCTTGGCTAACTCCAACCGGCACTTCGCTCTTCGCCAGGCCCTCCTGGAGCTCAAGAAACTCGTAGAGGAGGGAATACCCAAGGACAGGTTCGAGTTGACCAGGACATATTTGCTGAATTACACAAAGCTCTACGCTCAGACCTTAGGCGAAAGACTGGGCTGGCAGATGGATTCCCATTACTATGGCTATGACGATTTTTTGGCTGAAGTTCAGAAAAGGCTTCCCAGCCTAACCCATGATGATGTCAACAAGGCCATAAAGAAATACCTGAATTTTGACAAACTGTACATCGCTTTGATCACTGAAGATGCCCAAAGTTTTAAGGACGCTTTGGTGGCTAACATTCCTTCCCCCATCACCTACGCTAACCCGAACATGCCGAAGGAAATTTTGGAAGAAGACTTGATCTACCAGACTTTTCCTCTTGACGTAAAACCGGAAAAGGTCCGCGTCTTGCCGGCCGCAGAGTTCTTCCAGAAGACAGGTCTGCCAGAAAATAAATAGCCCTCTTTGCTGGATTCAAGATTTACAGAAGAGTGTCAGCCTATAATTCTATCTCGGTTCCTTCCTGATTCAAAATAAACACTCCAGGTTCTCCTCCCCGGGCTAAGGTGAGAGTGATATCGTCCTCCACCTTCTTCAGGTCATCTCCTCCGACTGGAATCATGTGCTTTATCGAGACGAAGTTATAAATATCGACGATCTTGTTGATCGGCCGTAGTTCCATCCCCTTCAAAATCATCCTGTACAAGCCCTCCACGGAACTCTTGTATTTTATAGGCTTGGCCCCGAACAGAGAATAGGCCCTCCTCCAGGCACCTATCCTCGGCTGCTGGGACAGTGTTTCCGCTGTCAATATCTGGCGGATTTCCTTTTCCCTTTCCCTTATCGAGGCTATGATCTCTTCGCTCCGACCACGGTTGTCGACGTCTCTGGCTGTGACAGTCCCTATGCTTAAGTCGGGAAATTTTTCGAATATCTGCTGTGTAATCTTAAATTTCACGGCTCACCTATGATTTTATTATCACCTCACCATGAGCCTGGATAAGATCCCAAGCCTCTCTCACATGGCGTTCTTCTGTCAGCCTGGCTCCGATCGCCATCCGGAGGACATATTTCCCTCTTAAGCTTGTCTGCGTCAAGAAGACCCTCCCTGTCTCATTTATCCTTTCGAGGAACTCTCGGTTAAGCCTGTCCAACTCCTCTTCCGTCCTTCCGTCATTCAGGCGAAAACAGACCAGGCTGAAATGGGCGGGAGCCATGACCTCAAAGTGTCTGTGGTCTTCCACCCAGTCTTTAAACATCTGGGCCAGACGGATGTGTTCCCTGATTATTCTCTGCAGTCCTTCAACTCCGTAATAACGGATCACGAACCAGAGCTTGAGAGCCCTGAACCTCCGGCCCAACTGAATCCCCCAATCACGGAAATTCTTCACCTCCGCATCTACACCTGTCTTCAAGTACTCGGGATGAATTTCAAAGGTCCGGATGAGAGAAGATGGATCCTTGACAAAGTATGCGGAACAATCGAAGTTGGTCAACATCCACTTATGGGGGTTAAAAACAAAAGAATCTGCATATTCGGCTCCTTCCATGATCCATCTTTTTTCAGGAAGGATAGCCGCTGTCCCGGCGAAGGCCGCATCCACATGAAACCAGAGGCCATGTTTCTCGCAGATTTTACCGATCGCAGCTAAGGGGTCGACAGCCGTGGATGATGTTGTTCCGAGCGTGGCTATGACACAGGCCGGGTGTAACCCGAGTGATTTATCTCGGGCAACGGCTTTCTCTAACTCCGAGGGGATCATGGCCAAGTCTTCATCCACCCGGATGGACCGGATGTTGTCCTTCCCGAAGCCGGCGATTTTAGCCCCCTTCTCCACGCTGGAATGGGCCTCCTCGGAAGTGTAGATGATGAGAGGGGCCTGGATTCCTTTTCTGTTGGATTCAAACTGAGTGGCTTTTTCTCTTGCCGTAAGAAGAGCCACGAGTGTCGCTGTCGAGGCCGTGTCCTGGATGACTCCTGACATCCCTTCAGGAAGCCCGATCATCTGACGCAGCCAGTCCAGGACGACTTCCTCCAATTCTGCCGCTGCCGGCGATGTTTTCCAGATCATGCATTGAGCCCCCAGGCCGGCAGTCAGCAGTTCGGCCAAAATAGAGGGGGGACTGGCACTGGCCGGAAAATAGGCAAACCACGAGGGGTGCTGCCAGTGGGTGATACCGGGAAGTATAATCTTTTTAAAATCCTGGAATAAGCTCTCCATCGATTCCCCTTGCTGAGGAGGTTGAGATGGAATCTTCTGTTTCACTTCCCCCGGCTTCAACAGAGAGCAGACCGGGTAGGTCTCGATCTCGCTCAGGTAATCGGCCACCCAATCCACGAATTTATATCCGTGCTTTCTGAACTCGTCTTTGTCCATCCTTGTTCTCCCTGTTTGTCGATAAAATGAAAGGCTAGTCCATTCTAAAAAATATCCTTCCTGGTGTCAAAAAAGGAAGAATTCCCGTCATTTTTTTCATTCTTCACAAAAAACTGACAAAAACAGTGTTTTTACAGTCATAAACATGCCGAAAATCGGGTCAAACTGTCTTTTTTCTGTAATTCGAAAAAAATTGTTGAATTTAAAAATAAAATTGTGGTATAATTACTAGGTCAGCATAATAGAAAACCTAGAATCCAGAGGAATGTATTTTTTTACTCGAGACCCAGTGGTAAATTCATATCTCTTGGTTTTTTTGCAACCTTTTATGATACTTTAACGTATATGTATATGGATGACATGAGAAGAAAGATGAAAGAAATGACAAAGAGCAAACTCCTCCTTATTACCCCTCCTTTTTTCGAGGTTTACACTATAAATCCCCTAACCCATTAATTCATCCCCTTAGTTAGGCTGTCTCTTCTTAGGAAGGACAGCCTTTCTCTCTATTTGACTTGACAACCCCCCTGACTCTCGATACCATTGATCTCTCTTTGACAATCGAGTGCAGGGTTTAATGGGCAGGGAAGTCCGTGAAAGGCGGACACAGCCCCCGCTACTGTAATCGGGTACGACTTCCAGACTAAGCCACTGTCCTCCGTTGAGGATGGGAAGGCCTGGAAGGAGGATGATCCGAGAGTCAGGAGACCTCCTATTAAACCTCCAAACCCGTCTTCGGGAGGAAGGTAGGGTTGATTTTTTTTACTCCTCCACTCCTTCTAGAAGAAATGGATACAGGATCACGCCTCGATTAGCTGTCGACAGCCAGAAGCGGGGGCAACTGATGAGGAGGTCCAGATCATGTCTAAAAAGGCCTTATCCGCAATCCTCGCTTTGACAGTTTTTTCTCTTCCCCTCTTTGCAGAGGATGGTCAAGACCAGGCCAAAAAAAAAGAAGCTCCTGCTCCTCTCCAGTATGAAATTGTTGTCACCGCCACTCGCTTAGAGACTCCGGCCAAAGAAATCGCCAGCTCGGTCACGATCATCACTAAAGAAGAGCTCGAAAGATCAAAAAAGCACACTCTGGTTGAAATCCTTGAGGGCGTTCTCGGGATAACGACCGTCCAGAACGGTCCTCCTGGAGGAGCCAGTTCGGTTTTTTTGCGCGGGGCCAATTCAGAACACACGCTGGTGATGATCGACGGTGTGGAGCTTAACGATCCTATGTCTCCATCCCGTTCGTGCGATATCTCCCATCTTTCCCTCGATGCCGTAGAGCGCATCGAGGTCCTCCGCGGGCCCCAGAGCACCTTGTACGGGTCCGATGCTCTGGGGGGTGTCATCAACATCATCACCAAAAAAGGAAACGGCAGACCCCGATTCCTTTTCTCATCATCCGGGGGCTCGTACCGAAGCCTCGTCAACAACGCAGAGTTAAGCGGGAGTACGGAAAAACTCCATTATTCCTTCGGAATGTCCCATTACATGACGGATGGTTTCTCTGCAGCAGCCAGCACTGTAGAGGGGAACGAGGAAGCCGATGGCTACCGAAACCTGACGCTCACCGGAAGAGCTGGCTATCGAACTGCTGATAATATCGACCTTGATTTAAGCCTTCGATTCGTAGACACAAGATCTGATATTGACAATTTCGGAGGAGCTTTCGGCGACGACCCCAACCACATCCAGGAGTTCGACACTCTTATCCTCAAAGGAGGTCTCAGGAGTCTTCTTCTCCAAAACCGGTGGGAACAGATTCTGAACGTCTCCTACGCTGATTTTCACCGCCAATCAGAGAATCCCACTGACGAAGAGCATCCTTTTGACTCAGACCGTTCTGATTTCCAGAGCAGCCAGTGGAAACTCGACTGGCAGCACAATCTCTTCCTCCATCATTCAAACACTCTCACCTTTGGGCTGGAATACCAGCAGGAACAGGGAAAATCAGAGTATCACTCTGAAAGCCTGTTCGGCCCTTTTTCGAGCCTATTTCCCCAGAAAAAAGCCTCTACAACCGCTGCCTATATCCAAGATCGAGTCAGTGTTTTTGATCGTTTCTTTGCCACAATCGGTGCCCGCCTCGACCATCACAGCCGGACAGGCACCTCTGTCACTTATCGATTGGCTCCAGCTTATTATATCCAGCAAACAGGCACTAAATTCAAAACCACACTCGGGACAGGATTCAAGTCTCCCTCCCTTTACCAGCTCTTTGCGCCACCGACTTTTTATGGTCCGATCGGGAACGAGAACCTCAAACCAGAAGAAACGACAACCTGGGATATCGGGATTGAACAGAACCTGTGGCAGAGGAGGCTGACACTGGGAGCCACCTACTTCTCCAGCCGCTTCGAAAACCTCATCGACTTCGACTTTAGCCAAGGCTACATCAATATCCTCGATTCCTACTCGAAGGGCACAGAATTTTTCTTGTGGACTAAGCCTGCGGACAATCTTCTTCTTGAAGCCTCTTACACAAGAACAGAAGCGAAAAATAAAGATACTGGGGAGCGACTTCTACGAAGGCCAAAAGACAAGTTCACAGCCAGGTTGAATTTGAGCTTCTTGGAGAAAGGCCAGCTCTCCATCTCCCTGATCCACACCGGAGAGAGAGACGACATCGAAGTCGTCGGCTGGACCTCTAAAAGGGTCACCATGCCCTCTTCCACCTTGATCAACGCTGTCACATCCTACGACATTCTTCAGAATGTCCAGGTGTTTGTCCGCCTCGACAATCTCCTCGACGCGGAGTATGAGATGATCAAGGGTTTCGGAACGCCTGGCTTTTCAGCCTATTTTGGTTTTAAAATCCATTTCTAGAATTGATTTTTCCATTCCTTTCTCTTATATTAATACATAGTTAGCATGATTAAAGGATACAGAAGAGATCTTATCCCGGCTTTTCTCTTTCTATTTCTTTTCGTCACTCTTTTTATTAATTTTTTCCACACTGAAAAAACTCTTTGTAAAAACGATACCTGTCCTGCCTGTAATTTCCAAAATTCCTCTCTCACGACAAGCCAAATCAATTTTTTCCACCTTCCTCCACCATCTATATTAAGTTTATTCAAACTGACTGAGTCCTTTAATTATGAATACATCCTTCTCGTTGACCCTTCCTCTCGTTCACCCCCTCAATCATAAATCCTCCCCAACTCATCTGACCCAAACACGCATTCAGCTGATGCTGGATCTAGAGAGTTCTGTAGGGCTCTATTCATTTCAAGTCAAAAAGCCTCGAAGAGGAGGAGCAAATGAAAAAAAGGAACTTATGGATAAATATTATCGTCTTATCAGTTATCTCCACTCAGTTCATCTTTGCCCAACAATCTCCACAAAAGCGATATCGACACGGTCAGGAACAAAGCATACTCCTTATTCTCCAAGGAAAAGTAGAAGATTGGGAAGGTAATCTCGTAAAAAAGGCATTAATCCTTATTCCAGAGATAAGCAAATCCGCAGAAACCGATGAATCAGGCCTCTTTAAAATCACCGAGATCCCGCCAGGTAGGTACCATGTAGAAGTCTTTGCAGAGGGATACATGGATTACTCTTCTGACTCTTTTGATCTTGAACAGAGCAATCTCAAATACAATTTAATTTTAATAAAAAAAATCTCAGAAGAGATAGTTGTTACTGCCACCCGCACGCCAAAGCTCTTTTCTGAAACCCCGATTAAAACTGAAATCATAACCACCAAAGATATTGAAAAAAGAGTCGCCACCAATCTTGCTGATACTCTTTACCAGACGACAGGAGTTAGAGTTGAAAATGACTGTCAAAATTGCAATTTTACCCAAGTGCGGATTAACGGCATGGAAGGAAAATACACCCAGATCCTCATCGACAGCTCCCCTGTGGTGAGCGCTATGACAGGAGTCTACGGCTTAGAGCAGATACCTGCTGAAATGCTTGATAGGATTGAAATAGTCAAAGGAGGCGGCTCAGCTCTTTATGGAGGAAACGCTGTAGCCGGAGTGATAAATGTTTTAACCAAAGAACCTCAAGAGAACAAAACAACTTTAAAACTTCATCAAGAATCCATTTCAGGGGAACCTTTTACTAACATTGGATTTCGGTCCAGCCTTGTCTCTAAAGACTTAAACACAAAGGCTTTTCTTTTTGCCAGTTACCAAAAAAGAGAGCCTGTAGATCTAAACGATGACAGCTTCTCCGAACTTGGCACTATATCTAACACCTCTTTTGGTCTCAACCTTTATAACTATTTTTCCAAGATCAAAGGCGACCTCAAGCTGAGCCTGTTTAGGATTTTCGAAGAAAGAAGAGGAGGCGACCTCTTTGACAAGCCTCCCCATGAAGCGAACACGGCTGAATGGATAAAAACAGATCAGCTAGGTTTCAGCTCGGATTGGAATCATTATCTAGCTGAAAAAATTCACTATAACCTTTCCCTCTCTTTTGTCGATGCTAAAAGAAACACTTATTACGGAAGCCATATGGATCCTAATGCCTATGGAACAACAAAAAATCCTATCATGTTTATTAACTCCCAGATCAACTATCAGGCAGGAAGCCACGTGTTCTCAATCGGAGCCCAATATAAGCGAGATAAAATCGAAGATGAAGCCACTGGCTATGAGAGGATCATCGAAGATGTTTACCATGAGAGCGGGTTGTTCATCCAGGACGATTTTAAAATTGGCAAAGCTTTTTCTCTTTTAACAGGATTAAGGCTCAATAAACATTCAGCTCTTGAAAGAACCATTTTTACCCCTCGACTTAGCATTCTTGTGAACTTATCGAAAGATCTGGGTTTCAGAACATCCTTTTCAACTGGATTTAGAGCTCCTCAGGTCTTTGACGAAGATCTGCATATAACTCAGGTTGGCGGCGAGGGGATGATGGTGACAAATTCTACCAATTTGAAAGAAGAAAAATCTTACAGCTTAAATAGCGGCTTCGATTATGGAAAACAGATAGGAAGAAACCTCATCCAATTCAGTATAGAAGCCTTTTATAACAAATTGTCCGACACATTTATCCTTCACGAAATTAGGCGAATAGAAAAGGCTAGAATCTTAGAAAGAATAAATGGGGCTGGATCAAAAGTATACGGTCTTTCTGTTGACATTGGTCTCGTTCTAAGAGCAAAATTTTCTCTCGCTGTAGGATGGACAATTCAGCGAAGCCAGCTCGATGAGGCAGAACCTGAGTTCAATTCAAAAGAATTTTTTCGAACACCCAATTCTTATGGATTCTTTAATCTGAGCTATGAAAATGAGAAATGGCTCAATATTGATCTCTCAGGGGAATACACTGGCCCTATGAAAGCGCCTCACTACACAGGATATATCGATGAAGACAGGTTGGAAACAACCCCATCTTTCTGGATGGTGAATTTAAGGCTTCGCAAGCCTATAAACATCACAGAGACCTATAAGGTCTCTCTCTTCATCGGCGCTTATAATATGCTGAGTTCTTACCAAAAAGATTTAGATAAAGGAATGGACAGGGATTCAGGTTATGTTTACGGCCCAGCAAAGCCCAGATCTTTCTACGCTGGATTCGAATTTTCCTTTTAAAAGCCCAGATTGAAATAATAACTAAAACAGAACCGGCCTCCTTAGCAGAGAACTATTTTTCCCCTGCATTTCCAAATTCACCGCATTCATAAAAGGTTTTGAGGTTTATTTAAACTTTGACTTTTTCATCCGCTTTCTCGTATATTATTGGACAAAAGTACAGATGAGTATAAAGTGCAAGAAACATCTCAACCTCGCTTTCCTTTTTACCCTATTAGTCGTCACCCTATTCATAAACTTCTTTCACACTGAAAAAGACATAAAGAACAATAACTTCTGTCCTGCGTGCCACTTCCAAAATTCTTTCTTTGTCACTTGTCATATTAATTTTTTCCACCTCCCTCCTCCTTCAATCTTAGGCATCTTGGGACCATCTAAATCCTTTAACTATGCCTTCATCCTTCCCATCCAACCCTCCACCCGATCCCCTCCTCTAGCTTGAATCAACCCTTCTTGCCTCATATATTATCTGAGTTGATCATCACTTCGTTTTCTAAGCTCGAGGAGGATAATGATGAAAACAAGAATACTCCTTCCGTTCATTTTTATCGGATGTCTTAACAGCTTTCTCATAGGTCAACCGACGAAGACCGGTCCTTTAACTCTGGAGCAGTGCATCGCTATCACTCTCCAACAAAATCCTCTTATTCTCTCTTTTCTAGGTCAATACAAAGCTTCACTGGCCCGGATCAGCCAGGCAAAGGCCTTCCCTCAACCATCCCTTGATTACGACTCCGACCTCCAGCCGACGTTCTTTAACTTTAAAGACTCTGGGGAATCCTATTTTGGCCTCAGCCAGTCTATCGAGTTTCCGGGCAAAAGATCTCTGAGAGGAAAAATTGCGACGAAAGAATCCAGCGAACTCATGTCTGACATCGATCTTCTGAAGCTCGATATCGTTTTCGAGGTCAAACAGGCTTTTTACGGCCTTCTCCTGGCCCAGGAAAAGCTCAAGTATGTCCAACAGGATTTGGAACTGGCTAACGACTTTCTCCAAAAAGCCGAACTCAAATTCGACGCGGGAGATGTGGCCAAGGTGGAAGTCCTCAGGGCTAAAGTGGAAGCAGCCAAAGCGGCCAACGAAGTGCGCCAAGCGATGAATGACGTTAAACTGGCCACTGCACTTCTCAATTTCTTGTTGGCCCGGAGAGTGAATTCGCCCTTGGAGATCCAGGGAGAATTGAGACAACCTCCGATCAGTCTCGACGTCGAGGCGTTTAAAGAGCGCGCTCTATCCTTCCGGCCGGAGATCAAGAGAATCAATTTCTCCTTGGAAAAGGAATCTCTGGCGAAAAAACAGGCCTATCTCAGCTATCTTCCGGACTTCGATTTGGGCCTCTCAAGACACCGGATAGAAGGGGAAGAGACGACCTGGGATATCACCCTCTCCTTCCCGATCCCCCTCTTCTTCTGGCAGCCCAAGAGAGGAGAAATCGCCGAAGCCCAAGCGAACATAGAATCTCTAAACAGAGAGAAGGAACATCTCAAGAATGCCATCACGCTGGAAGTCGAGGAGGCTTACAGGAATGCTTTAACTGCCAACAACCAGATTCAGCTTTTCGAGGAGGAGATCCTGACCCAAGCTGAGGAGGTCTACAACATGTTCCTCTTCAGCTATCAGGAAGGAGAAATCGGAGCCATAGAGCTGATCGAAGCCCGGAGGACTCTGATCGAGGCAAGAAAGTCTTACGCGGACGCCCTGTTTAACCATGATGCGGCCTTGGCCGCTCTGGAAAAATCCATCGGTCAAGGATTCAAAGGAGATAGCCGATGATGAAGAAATATCTCACAATATTGCTTATTATTTCTGTGATCGGAATCGGAGCTTTCTGTAAAAAATCAAGATATCACGAAGAAGAGAGAGCCGGTGAAATTGCCCAGAAAGAACAAATCCCGGCCCAGGACACAGAAAGGCCGGCCGGTAGAGAAAGAGGAAAGCTTAAGGCCCAAGTTGTGGGCAGGGGATACGGGGCTCGAAGAGGAGCCCAGCGAGGCCCGGCAAGATGGGGACAGACCGATGTGATCGTCTTGACCCCTGAGGAAGCTGAAGCCGTCGAGATCGAGGCCGTTCAAGCCGCCTATAAACCCCTGAGATCCCAGCTTGCGGCCATGGGGAAGGTCTTAGCCCACCAGCTGAGAAAAGCGATCGTCAGCTATGCCTTCCCGGCCAGGATCGCCGCCATCCATGTGCGATGGGGGGACTGGGTTAAAGCAGGACAAAGAATCGTGACCCTTCAGAGCGAAGAAGTGGGAACAGCCAAATCTGAATTCTACAAGGCCAAAGCCGATTATGAGCTGGCGAAGGTCAGTTTTGAGAGGGAAAAACACCTGTTCGACAGAGGAGTCGGAGCCAAGAAGAATTATCTCTCCAGTGAAGCGCAGCTTAAAGTGGCCGAAGCCAGCCTGGACGCATCCGAAAAGAAACTCCATGTTTTGGGGTTTACCGAAGATCAGGTCCGAGAGATATCGGAAACCCACCAGATTAATCCCGTGATCACTCTCTTCGCTCCGATCGGCGGCAAAATCGTCGAAAACAAAGCTGTCCTCGGAGCGATGATCGATCAATCGACAGAAATCTTGACCATCATGGATCCTACTCTGCTCTGGATAGATGCCGAGATCTACGAAAAAGACATCGCTAAAATCAAAATCGGACAAGACGTGGAGATCTCAGTCCCTGCTTACCCAGGAGAAACATTCAACGGAAAAATCAGCTTTATCAGCGACGTGCTGCACGAGGAAACTCGCACAATCACAGTCAGGACTGAAGTCGAGAATAGGGACTTTAAACTCAAACCCGGGATGTTCGCAGACATAAAAATTTTCCTCAACCACCAGAGTAAGGCGCTTGTTTTACCCGAAGAAGCTCTGCTTGACGATAAAGAAGATAAGATCGTTTTTATTCAACTCGGAGGGAAGTACTACCCCCAGGTCGTGGTTGTCGGAGCCCGAGAGCGCGGTTTTGTTGAAATCCTGAGCGGCCTCCAAGAGGGAGAGACTGTGGTCACCAAGGGGAACTTCCAACTGAAGTCAAAACTCTACGAAGAAATCTTGAAGAAAGGCCAAGTCCATTAAGGGCCAGGTTGAAACATCCAATCTTTTTGATCTCAAAGACAACATAAAATGGAGAAATAAAGATGATCGACCGCATCATCGATTTTGCCTTAAAGCATAAACTCCTGACTGTGTTACTGGTGGTTCTGGCCTCGTTATGGGGGATTATTGCCTATCACAGGATGCCCAAGGATATTTATCCTGACCTCAACGCTCCTTTAGTAAAGATTATCACAGAAAATCCTGGTATGGCGTCTGAGGATGTGGAACGGCTTATCTCCTTTCCCCTGGAAAGCCTTCTCAACGGTGCTCCCCATGTCACTCGAGTGAGATCGGAATCAACCACCGGAGATTCTGTCGTGACCGTCGAATTTGACTGGGGAACAAATATCTACCTGGCCCGGCAGATCGTTTCCAGTAAGTTGGAGCTCATCGCCGGACGCCTTCCTTTGGGAACCTCTCAGCCTATCCTCGGCCCTGTTTCCTCCAGGATGGGAGAGATCTTCGAATTCGCCGTGGTCAGCGACGAGACTGATCCTATGGAACTCCGCTCTGTGGCTGACTGGACAATCCGTTTCAGGCTCCAAGGTGTCTCTGGCGTGTCCTTTGTGATCAATCTCGGCGGGTTCATCAAGCAGTTTCAAGTCTACCTCAAACCCGAGATGCTGAAAAACTACGACATCGCGATAGGAGAAGTTAAAGAGGCCATCGAAAACAGCAACCGCAATTTCTCGGGTGGAGTCATCATGAAAGGTTCCCAGGAGGCTTTGATCAGAGGAATGGGACGGATCGAAACTCTTGAACATATTCAGAACACAGTCATCACTTCCCGCAACAACGTCCCTGTCTATGTCAAGGATGTGGCTGATGTCAGAATCGGAAGCAAATTCAGAAGAGAATCAGGCAGCCACAACGCCAAGGAAGCTGTCTATGTCACTGTAGAAAAACAGTACGGTGGGGATACCCTCACAGCCATCCGCAACATCAAGAACGCCTTGGCACAAATCGCAAAGGATCTTCCTGAAAAAATCAAAATCAAATATTTTTACGATCAGTCGATTCTCATCCTGAAATCCATCAATCATGTCGAGGTTTCTATCCTGGAAGGAGCCATCCTCATAGTCCTAGTCATGATCTTTTTCATGTGGAACCTGAGAAGCTCCTTAATCGCCTCGTTGACCATTCCGTTTTCTCTTTTGATTGCTCTGGTTTTTATGGATCTTTTTGGCATAGATTTAACAGTGATGTCCATAGGGGGATTAGCCATAGGCATCGGGAAGGTCGCCAACGGCTCGATCATCATGGTCGAGAATATATTTCGAGTCCTCAAAGAGAAAAAAGGTCAAGCTTCGACTCTGGAACTCACCTCTGAAGCGGCCCGTGACGTGGGCAAATACCTTTTTTCCGCTAACCTCATCATTATCCTGGTCTTCCTGCCTCTCCTGACGCTGAAGGGAATCGAAGGGGCCATGTTTCGCCCGACAGCCTTTGCCGTGGCCGCAGCTCTTTTCGGTTCACTTATCCTGAACTTAACGTTAAAACCTGTCCTCGCCTCTGTTTTTTTGACAGAAAAACACCTGAGGGACAGAAAAAATCCTGTCACTGAATTTTTAACCGAAAAATATCACCTGGTCCTGGACTGGGCTGTTGATCACAAAAAAATCATCCTCTCTGCATTCCTAATTTTAATCATAGGGGCAGGAATATCCTATCACTTCTTGGGAAAAGAATTCGTCCCTCCCCTGGATGAGGGGGCCATCATGGCCTCGACAGTGATGCTTCCTGAAACATCGCTTGAAGAATCCATCAAAATGGGAATCCGGATTGAAAAAATTTTCCTGTCTTTTCCTGAGGTTATCTCCGTCTCGAGAACGACGGGCACAGCTGAGGCTTCCGAGCATCTCCATCCTGTCAATCACAGCCATTACAACATCGAACTCCTTCCCCGGGAGAAGCGAAAAAGAGGTTTCAAGGAAATCACTCAAGGGATGAGAGAGGAGCTGGATAAACTGCCAGGGGTGGCCTACATCTTCGAACAGCCGATTGCTAACAAACTGGCAGAAATGCTGACGGGAACAGAGGGGCAGCTATCAGTGAAACTTTTCGGGCAGGACCTCCGCACTCTCAATGATACAATCGAGGAAATACGGAATGTGATGGCCGAAATCAAAGGTGTGGCCGATTTACAGATCGAACAGACAACCGGCATCCCCCAACTGGTGATAACGGGATCGAAGCCACAGATGTTTATGAGCCGGACCGGATCACATCTGTTCTTATAAGGCTGCCCGAAAAATACCGCAACGACGAAGAAGCCATAAAAAATCTCCTCGTCGATGCCCCCAACGGAGAAAGGATTCCCCTGTCTCAGTTGGCCGATATAACCAAGAGCGAAGGCCCTCAGACGATATTCCGTGAAAACCTGATGAGGCGCAAGATCATTCTCTGCAACGTAGTCAAACGGGATATCGGAAGTTTTGTCGAGGAGGCCAGAGAAAAAATCGCCGAAGAAGTTTCCCTTCCTTTGGGCTATTATGTCACCTTTGGCGGTCAATTCGAAAGTCAACAGAGGGCCCTAAGACATCTTACCTTGCTCATGATCCTCGTCATCCTGATTATTTTTGTCGTCCTGTTTTCGTCTTTCGGTTCCCTGCGGCAGGCTTTTCTGATCATCATGAACATCCCCTCGACTCTGATCGGAGGCATCTTGGGGCTTCTGATCGCCGGCCAAACCATTAATGTCTCGTCCACGATCGGGCTCATCGCCCTGTTCGGTATCTGTGTTCAAAACGACGTCATCCTGGTGGCCAAGATTAACGATTTCAGACGCCAAGGCCTGTCCCTGCGTGAATCTGTCGTAAAAGGAGCCTTGACAAAATTCAGGCCGATCTTGATGACGGACGTGGTGATGATTGTCGCAGTCCTTCCTCTGGCTCTGATCGTGACAACGGGAGCCGAGCTTCACCGACCCCTCGCCGTCGTCTACATCGGCGGCTTCTTCTTCGCCATCCTGCTCAGACTGATCGTGGTTCCTGTTCTGTACGAAGCGCTGGCCAAACTGGGCAAGGAGAGGTGGCTTAAGAAGGCTTAAAATCGTTATTGCGGTTTATGTTTTTTACCTCAAATATGCTCGAGTAAAATTTTTATTCCTATCAGAATCAAGATCAATCCTCCAACTAACTCAGCCCTTTTGCCCAGCCATCTTCCAAGAAAGCGGCTTATTTTCACTCCCAAAACAGTCATAAAAAAAGCAACAATCCCGATAGCCAAAGCGGGATACAAAATCCTCACCTGAACAAAGGCAAGGCTGAGGCCGACAGCAAGGGCATCAATACTTGTCGCCAAAGATAAGATAAATATGGATAATCCTCGAGTTGGATCAACTCTATAATTCTCAGGACTCCTTTGCTGCCTAAAGGAATCATAAATCATCTTGGCCCCGATAAAAACTAGGAGGCCAAAGGCGACCCAATGGTCGATGGCTTGTATGTAGTGAACGATGCTTTGTCCTGCCAGCCAACCGATGATGGGCATCACAAACTGGAAGAAGCCAAAATAGAAAGCTATCCTGAATGTCTGTTTTCCTGTTAGGCCTCGGCGGCTTAAGCTCACTCCTGCTGAAACAGCGAAAGCATCCAGAGCCAAGGCAAAGGCGATGCCCAAAATCAGGAAGAAGCTCATCAATCTACTGATTTCTGGATAAGAACTCTAGAGCAAGAGACGTCATGAGCAGTGTTGCCTGAGGGAGGGCCTTTTCATCCATATCAAAGGCCGGGTGGTGATGCGGATATTCCATACCGTCACCCATCCCGAAGAACAAAAAGGCTCCCGGGGCTTTCTGGAGGTAATAGGCAAAATCCTCACCCCCCATAACCGGATCAATCTCTACGACGCTCTCCTTACCTAAGACTTTTTGAGCCATCTCCAGGACAAAATCCACCATGGACTCATCGTTTACAAGAGGAGGATACCCCTTCTCATACTCAACCTCTGCCGAAGCCCCGAAGGCCTGGCAGGTTGCATCCGTGATCTCCCTCAAGCGTTTCTCCGCTAAAACCTGGATGGTCGGGTCAAAGGTCCTGACCGTGCCTGTCAATTCCACCTGGTTGGGAATGATGTTGTCGATCGTCCCCCCCTTTATCGTCCCGAAGGAGACCACTACTGGTTTGAGAGGGTCGACATTGCGGCTGACGATGCTCTGGGTGTTGACCACAAGATGAGAAGCCACCAGGATCGGGTCTACTGTGGTGTGAGGCATGGAGCCGTGTCCTCCCCTTCCTGTGACTCGGATCGAAAATTGATCGGGTTGAGCCATCATCGCTCCCTTCACCGCGCCGATTTTTCCGGTCGGGAGGGGCTGCCAGAAATGAAGGCCGAATACAGCATCGACGCCTTTGAAGGCGCCCTCCTCGATCATCTTTTTGGCTCCGCCCGGTATTCTCTCCTCAGACGGCTGGAAAAGAAAAACAACTTTGCCCTTAAACTGGTCTTTTCTCTGGGACAGGAGTTGAGCCACTCCCATCATGACAGCCATGTGTCCATCGTGAGCGCAGGCATGGGCTGCATCCGGGTTTTGGGAGATGTACTCCTTGTCTCCTTCCTCCTTTAGGGGGAGAGCATCCATGTCCGCCCTCAAGGCCACAGTCCTGCCTCCGGGCTGGCCTTCGAGAACTCCTCTCAGTCCGGTCTTGGCAAAGGACTGGACGGTGATCCCGATCCCTTCCATGAATTCACGAAGAACAGAGGATGTTCGATTCTCCTCGAAGGCAATCTCCGGATGGCGGTGAAAGTCCCGACGCCAGGCAACAAGTTGAGGAGTCAATTTTTCTATTTCTTTTCTCAGGGGTTCGATCATGTCAACCCTCCTTTCTTGATATTCCTTTGTCCTGACCAGGGAGACTGATGATAGCCAGCTTTAAAGCTTTACTCAAGTTTTCCGGTCCCGGGCTTGGTCATGAAACTGACGGCCAGGGTGATTATGGAATTGACGAACAACCCCACAAATCCCGCGTTCAAACCCAGGAAAGGATCCTTCCCGGTCAGGATTAAAACAGCCACCACGCCTAGGCCGGAGATAATCCCGGAAAAGACAGCTGCCTTGGTCACCCTCTTCCAGAAGAGACCCAGGACAACACCGGGGAAAAACTGGCAGACTCCGTCGTAGCCGAGGATAAGAAGGGGCACCAACTCATTCGGAAAAAAGACGGCAAAGACAAGGGCTAAGGTCGTGATGGCCAGAACCATCAACCTCGACAAACTCATGACTCTTTCTTCGCTGGCCTTGGGATTAATCCCTGTCTGGTAGATGTTCTTGGCGATCAGAGTCGAGGCAAACAAAACCAGGATGGCTGAAGGAACCATGGCTGTAACCGCTCCGGCGGCCCCGACAAAGCCCATAAACCAGGAAGGGTATGTTTTATTGACCAAAGCGAGAAAAGCCATATCCCCGTTTTTGAGGCCTGGAATGACCAAAAGCGCCGTGAAACCCACCATAAAAACGAGGAGAACCGGAATCTGGTAAAACGGCATGATGATGGCGTTGCGCTTGATGATCCTATCGCTCTTGGCAGAGAAGGCCGAGCCGAAAACATGAGGCCACATGTAAAACCCCAATCCAGTCAGAAGGCAGGTGGACATGACCCAGAGAATGTCCATGTGGGGTGTGGCTCCGGGGAGGACGAGATGATCGGGCCGTTGGGCGATAAGCGCCCGGAACATCTTCCCGAAGCCCCCAAAATAGATGTAAGGAACACCGATGCCCACAATCCCCACGGCCAAAACCATCATGATATCCTTGACGATGGCCACCCAGGCGGCGCCTCTAAGGCCGCTGGTGTAGACGAAGGCACATGTCAGGATAAAGGAGATGATGATGGCCAGGTTGGAATTGATCGTTTGGTTGCTGGCCACTTCGACGATGAATCCTAACCCTGCCAGCTGGAGCTGGAGGTAGGGGATGATCGAGAAGACGCCGATCAGAGCGACCAGCACTCCCAGAGGACGGCTGTCATATCTCTTGATGAAAAAATCGGGCTGGGTGTGGAGACCATAACGCTTCCCCACC
>SMTZ1_10000139_pt1 | contig 58890 bp, 59 predicted proteins | sample DeeMarSWOR136_30_FD_25667 | JGI IMG/M metagenome (IMG submission 25667) | reverse complement strand
AAGCTCGTGGTTGGTTCCTATTTCCCTGGCAATCTTTCTAAGGTTTGGAATTGATACTCCGTAGGCTATTTCCGGGTTGATACCATATCTTGCCATGCCCTCTATAGCTTTAGGACTGGATAAGGATTTCAGCTTTGCGAGAATTCCCTCGTATTGCATTTTCCTCCATAGGATTCCTCATCCTATGACCTCCTGCGGGCTGGTAATCCTGCCCATTACAGTACTGGTAGCGAGATTTGGGTAAAGCGATGGAAGATTTTCTCCTTATGCCTCCGCCAAGCTCTTCAGCTTGGTCAGCATTTTCTTTACATTAGCCTGTGAACCGAACCGGGCAAACAGACCCAGAATTTTACCGACAATCCCATAGGGTAGCTTAAAGTCCTCCATAAAGGTAAATCTGCTACCAGATGGGGTAGCTTCTAATGTCCACCTCTGTTCATACCCCTTGGCAAAGTTCCCTGAGGTCATATTGAAGGCAAGCCTCTCATTGTCCACCCATTCCGTAACCGTAAAATTAAGTTTCATAAGTGGACCACCGGCTTTTTCTTCGAAGTAAATAGTGGTGCCCACACCCCTACGCTGCTCACTAGTGTATTCGAATTTCTGCAAGGTAATACACCACTTCAGGATTTTCTCAGGCTCGATTAAGAAGGGCCAGATTCTGTCTGGCAGCGCTGCAATTTCAATAGACCTCTGTACCCTCATTTTCGTCTTCCTCCCCTCTTTATTGTCACCGTTTCGCCCAATATATGAATAGACGAACTGCCCTTTGTACCTCAGCCTGAAATTTCTTGCGGGCTGGTAATCCTGCCCATTATAGCGCTGGCGGCGGCAACAGCGGGATTAGCCAGATAGACCTCTGATTTGGTGCTGCCCATCCTGCCAACAAAGTTGCGATTGGTGGTAGAGACGCACCGCTCACCATCAGCCAGAACCCCCATATGACCACCAAGACAGGGACCGCAGGTCGGGGTGCTGACCACAGCCCCAGCCTTGATAAAAATCTCCATCAATCCGTCAGTTAGAGCATCAAGGTATACCTGCTGGGAGCCGGGAAGAATAATGCACCTTACCCTGGGGTGAACCTTCTTTCTCTTTAATATTTGACCAGCAATCCGTAAATCCTCAAGGCGACCATTGGTGCAGCTACCTATCACCACCTGGTCTATATCTATCTTCCCTAGCTGGCTAATCGGCTTAGCATTAGCTGGTGAATGAGGCAAGGCAACTTGAGGCTCAATACTAGAAACATCATATTCAATGACCTGCGAGTATTCGGCGTCATTATCAGGTTCATAGACCAAGTAGGGGCGCTTGGCTCGGGACTTTATATAAAGCTGTGTCTTATTATCTATCCTGAAAATTCCTGCTTTAGCCCCAGCTTCAATAGCCATATTTGCTATAGTAAACCGTCCATCTACGGATAGTCTATCTATTGTCTCACCCGCAAACTCCATTACTGAATAAAGGGCTCCATCCACACCAATGTCGCCGATAGTATGTAAGATTAAGTCCTTACCCCCGACCCATTCCCCTAGACTTCCGTGGTAAACCAGCTTAATAGTGGGCGGCACTTTCATCCAGATGTCACCAGTTGCCATAGCCGCAGCAATATCAGTTGAACCCATACCGGTAGCGAAGGCACCTAAAGCACCATAGGTGCAGGTGTGTGAATCAGCCCCAATAACTACATCCCCAGGCAGCACCAAGCCTTGCTCGGGTAGAAGCACATGCTCAATACCCATTTGACCTACTTCAAAGTATATTATTCTCTGCTTACGGGCAAACTCTCGCATCAGCTTAGCCTGTTCTGCAGAGGCAATGTCTTTATTCGGCACGAAGTGGTCAGGCACCATCACAACCTTTTTGGAATCAAAGACCCTTTTTACTCCGATTCGCTGGAACTCTCTGATAGCAATGGGAGCGGTAATATCATTAGCCAAAATTAGGTCTACCCTGACATTTATAAATTCGCCCGGGCTTACCCGCTTCTTATCACTATGAGCAGCGAGTATCTTTTCAGCTAAGGTCAATATAGCCCCCTTTCTGGAATGATTAAGAAATTAGACTTGAGACAGGCTGTCAGCGAATAGGGTGAGGCAGAAGTAATACAATCAATATGAGAATAGTGGTAACCGCCGAGACCAAATACAAACCAGCACCAGCGGCAAGACCTACGGCAGCTACCGCCCATATAGTAGCCGCTGTAGTTAACCCGGCAACCAGTCCCCCTTCCCGATGAATAATCGCCCCGGCACCGAGGAAGCCGATACCAGCTACTATTCCAGCAGCGACCCTAGCTGGGTCAGCGACAGCGCCAAATCCATAAAGAGAAGCTACCGTAAATAAGGCGGCACCTACACAGATAAGGACATGAGTTCTCAAGCCAGCCGGTTTACCAGCTCTCTCTCGCTGATAGCCAATAATGGCTCCCAGTGCTGCTGCCAGTAGCAGGCGCAGAACCATCTCTACCTCAATTCCCACCTAAATACCTCCAGATAAAAACCTACCTGGCTGCCTTTTTAACCACCAATAATCTGTTGAGGGCATTAATATAAGCTTTAGCACTGGCGACAATAACATCGGTATCAGCACCTCGCCCGGTATAAGTTACACCATCACTCTCTACCCTAATCAGCACCTCACCAATAGCATCAATACCTTCGGTTACTGATTTAACTGTAAATTCAGCAAGCACATTAGGCACTCCCACTATCCGATTTATAGCCTTATATAGGGCATCAATAGGGCCCGTACCCAGAGCAGCATCAGCCAGAACCTGACCATCAGGGGCAATAAGCCTGACGGCAGCCGTGGGAATACCCCTATCTCCACAAGATACCTGAATGCGGTCGAGATGATAGACCTCAGACACAGTGCGTTGCTCCTCGGCAACAAGGGATTCAATATCCTTATCGGTGATTTCCTTCTTCTTATCAGCTAGCTCTTTGAACACTGAAAAGGCACGGTTAAAGTCTTCCTCAGATAAGCTATAGCCTAACTCTGCCAGCCGCTCGTTAAAGGCATGTCGCCCGCTAAGCTTGCCCAGCACCAGGCTACTACTTGGTATGCCCACTGTTCTAGGATCGATTATTTCATAGGTTATCGGCATCTTGATTACGCCATCCTGGTGAATTCCCGACTCATGACGAAAAGCATTAGCGCCAACAATTGCCTTGTTCGGTTGAACGGGAAAGCCGGTCAGCTCACTCACCAGTCGGCTCGTCTTATAGATTTGCCTGGCATCAATATTGGTAGTCAAGTCAAAGAAGTCGTTTCGGGTCTTGATAGCCATCACAATTTCCTCAAGGGAGGCATTACCGGCTCTTTCTCCAATACCGTTAATGGTGCACTCTACCTGTCTTGCCCCCCGCTTGACTGATTCCAGGCTATTAGCCACCGCCAGACCCAGGTCATTATGGCAGTGAACACTAATTATAGCCCGGTCAATATTGGGCACATTTCGGAAAATTCCCGCAATGAGTCCACCAAACTCATCAGGGATGGCATAGCCAACAGTATCCGGAATATTTACCGTGGTGGCACCAGCGTCAATAACTGCCTCAAGGATTTGATAGATATACTCAGGCTCGGTTCGGCTGGCGTCCATAGGTGAGAACTCTATATCATCAGTATATTTCTTCGCCCGAGCTACCATATCACGAGCCATTTGTAAAACATCGTCGCGGCTCTTCTTCAACTGATAAATGAGGTGAATATCTGAAGCCGACAAAAAGGTATGTATACGGGGATGTTCCGCCTCTTTAACTGCCTCCCAAGCCCGGTCAATATCATCAGGGTGAGCCCTAGCTAGGGCACAAATTATAGGAGTGCGAACCCCCTTGGCAATAAGCCTCACTGCCTCAAAATCACCTGGCGAGCTAATGGGAAAGCCAGCCTCAATAACATCCACACCAAGCCTTTCCAGTTGCCTGGCAATCTCCAACTTCTCCTGGATATTCAGCCTTCCCCCGGCCGCCTGCTCCCCATCCCGTAAGGTAGTATCAAAGATTATTACCTTGTCTATAACCACTTCTTCACTTTCCCTTCAGCCACGGCATCATCTGGCGTAGCTCTTCGCCCACCAGCTCAATGAGGTGTTCTTCATCCATATGCTTTAAAGCATTGTAAACCGGGCGTCCTGCCTGGTTTTCCAGAATCCACTCTTTGGCAAAGGTGCCATCCTGAATCTCAGCCAGGATTTGTGCCATCTCGTCTTTAACCATATCATCAATGACTCGTGGTCCCCGAGTATAATCACCATACTCAGCGGTATCACTGACTGAATAGCGCATATAGCTCAATCCTCCCCGATAAATCAAGTCAACAATAAGCTTAAGCTCATGGAGACACTCAAAGTAGGCTATCTCCGGCTGATAGCCAGCCTCAACCAGCGTCTCAAAAGCAGCCTTCAACAGAGCTGAGACTCCACCACATAGCACCGTCTGTTCGCCAAAAAGGTCGGTCTCTGTCTCCTCAGCAAAGGTAGTTTCAATGACCCCGGCGCGGCCACAGCCGATACCCTTGGCATAGGCAAGGGCAATATCTCTTGCCTTTTCTGAAGTATCCTGATGAACCGCCACTATTGCCGGCGGTCCTATCCCCTCAGTATAGAGTTGCCGTAGCATATGCCCCGGGCATTTGGGAGCTATCATAGTAACATCAATATCAGGTGGCGGGATAATCTGCCCATAATGGATATTAAAGCCATGAGCGAACATCAAGGTATTACCTAGGGCTAGCCCTTTTTCAATTGATTGATAATAGATGTCTCGCTGCAAGGTGTCAGGAAGCAGCATTACAATGATATCGGCTTCCTCGGCTACACCAGCCGCCTCCAGTACCCTGAAGCCAGCCTCTTGGGCATTGTTCCAACCCTGACTACCCTCGGCTTCAGCTACTATCACCTGGCATCCACTATCCCTGAGGTTCTGAGCTTGGGCATGCCCTTGACTTCCATAACCAATAATACCAACCACTTTACCTTCAAGCAGTTTCAAATTACAATCACTGTCATGATATATTGTAGCCATTATTTATTCCCCCTTATGATGTTGTTTGCTTTTTACGAGTCTTAGATAACTTTTCCTCTATCGGTATCGAGCCTGAAGTCCCCCGGGTCATAGCGATACGACCAGTCCTAGCCACTTCCTTGATACCAAAACCACGAAGCAGCGTAAATAGGGAACTGATTTTCTCCTCGTCACCGGTAACCTCAATCGTTAGTGAGTCAGAGGCAACATCTACTATACTCGCCCTGAATATGTCCACAATCTCGATAATCTCGCTCCTGGTAGCAGAGGTGGCTTTTACTTTAACTAATGCCAGTTCTCGAGCAACTGTCTCGTCTCCAGTAATATCAGACACCCTGACTACATCTATAACCTTATCCACTTGCTTTCTAACCTGTTCCACCATTGTTGTTGAACCATCAACAACAATGGTCATGCGTGATAGATGAGGCACTTCACTATGCCCTACGGCAATACTCTCAATATTAAAACCCCGCCTTCGAAAAAGGCTTGCCATACGGTTAAGTACTCCGGGCTTATCCTCTACTAGAGCAACTAGGGTGTGCTTCGTCGCGGCCATGCTGCCACCTCCCCCTTAGGTTCTTCAAGTACTTCAGCTAAAGATGCCCCTGGTGGCACCATTGGATAAACATTTTCCTCAGGTTCTACCACAAAATCTATCAGGAAAGGACCCTGATACTCCATAGCTTGCTTAATGGCCGGGGCTACCTCTTCTTTACGAGTAACCCTTAACCCGGGAAGACCATATGCTTCAGCAACCTTTACAAAGTCGGGACCAGATAGTGGTGTAGCTACATATCGCTTTTTATAGAACATCTCCTGCCATTGCCTTACCATTCCTAAATAGCCATTATTAATAATGGCTATTTTAACTGCCACTTTTTCCTGAACTATAGTAGCTAACTCCTGAATAGTCATCTGAAAACCACCATCACCGGCAACACACCAAACAATCTCACCAGGACAGCCTACCTTAACCCCCATAGCTCCCGGAAGCTCAAATCCCATAGTCCCTAAACCACCTGATGAGATTAAGCTATTTGGCTTATTATACCAGTAGTGTTGAGCTGACCACATTTGGTTCTGCCCTACTCCGGTAACAATAATAGCCTCACCCTTGGTTGCCTCATATATCTGGCGAATGACATACTGAGGCAGAAGGCCTTCACTGTCTCTAATTACTATTGAAGGATGCTCCTTGCACCAATCATCAAGCTGACGAACCCAATCAATGTGCTCGGTAGAGACAACCTCCTTATTTAATGAATTTAGAACAGCCTTCACATCACCAACTATAGGTACATCTACACGCACATTTTTACCGATTTCGGCTGGGTCAATATCAATATGAACAATACGGGCATGAGGAGCAAAGCCACTTACCTTAGCTGTAGCTCTATCATCAAACCTCATCCCGATAGCAATGACAACATCAGCAGCATCAACCGCCATATTAGCGTAAGCCATACCATGCATACCCAGCATACCAAGACTTAGAATATGAGACTCAGGAAAGCAACTAACGCCTAACAAGGTAGTAACTACCGGTATTTGTGCTGTCTCAGCTAGTTGCTTAAGTTCAGCGTAGGCTCTAGAGATAATCACTCCCCTACCAGCAATTATAAGCGGTCGCTCAGCTTCATTTATAAGCTTTGCCGCTTTCTTAATCTGTACCGAGTGCCCCTGAAGTGGGGGCTTATAACCGGGCAGACTCACCTGGCTTGGGTAGTGAAATTCTGCCTGGTCTATAAAAACATCTCTCGGCACATCAATAAGCACTGGTCCAGGTCGACCGCTCCTGGCTAGATAAAAAGCCTCTTTTACTATCCCAGCCAATAAGCCCACATCAAGGACAAGATAGTTATGCTTAGTAATGGGTAGAGTGATTCCGGTAATATCTACCTCTTGGAAAGCATCCTTGCCGATGAAGGGTCTGGCTACCTGACCGGTTATAGCTACCATAGGAACAGAATCAAGGTGAGCATTAGCAATGCCAGTTACCAAGTTAGTCGCACCGGGACCAGAGGTAGCTACACACACACCTACCTTTCCTGTAGCCCTAGCATAGCCATCAGCGGCATGGGCAGCCCCCTGCTCATGACGCACTAGAATATGACGAAGCTGGGGATATTGAGGTAGGGTATCATAAAATGGCAAAACAACGCCACCAAGAATACCAAACATGACCTCTACCCCTTCTCTGACTAAACTTTCACACAGAATCTGAGCACCAATCATCTTCATAATAGCCTCCTTACTTACGAAACACAGCTCCAGTGCTAGCTGAACATACCTTCTCTGTGTAATATTTAAGATAACCTGTTTTTATTTTAGGCTCAAAGTCAGCTAGATGAGCCAGACGCTCAGCTATCTCTTCATCACTAAGCTCTACCTCAAGCTTATAATTTGGAATGTCAATCTTAATTATATCACCATTAGTTAAGGCAGCGATAGGTCCCTTACTTGCCGCCTCAGGTGAGACATGTCCAATAGCGGCACCACGAGTTGCCCCCGAAAAACGCCCATCAGTAATAAGGGCAACCTCTCTATCCATACCCATACCGCTTAGTAGAGCAGTAGGGGTAAGCATCTCTCTCATCCCAGGTCCACCCTTTGGACCCTCATAACGAATGACTATCACCTCGCCCGACTTTATGCTACCGCTTACAATTGCTTCCGTAGCCTCTTCTTCAGAGTTAAAAACCCTGGCTTGACCCCGATGAACCAACATTGGAGGAGCTACTGCCGCCCTCTTTACCACTGCACCATCTGGTGCCAGATTGCCATAAAGGATAGCAATACCCCCAGTAGCCGAGTAGGCATTGGTAATGGAGCGAATAACCTCCTTATCCACAACCCGTCTATCAGCAACAACCTCAGCCACGGACTTTCCCGATACTGTTCTTGCCCCAATGTTTAATAACCTTTGTAGCTCCTTCATCACTGCGGAGATACCCCCAGCACGGTCTAGGTCTTCAATGTGATAATCACTAGCCGGGCTTAACTTACACAGGTAAGGAGTGCCTTCGCTTATCTTATTTATTAATAGCAAAGGGAAATCAACCCCTGCTTCGTGAGCTATTGCTATAAGATGTAAAACCGAATTGGTGCTACCACCTAATGCCATATCAACGGTAAAGGCATTATGAATGGAATCCCTATCAATCATATCACGAGGACGAATATCATTAGCTAATAGCTCCATAACCTGCTCTCCAGCCTCTTTAGCTAGCTGTATCCGCCTAGCATCAACAGCAGGGATAGTACCATGACCAGGCAACCCCATGCCCATAGCTTCAGTGGCACAATTCATAGTATTGGCAGTAAACATTCCAGCACAACTACCGCAACCAGGACAAGCAATCTCTTCCAACTGTTCCAATTCCTCCTGAGTCATCTCCCCTGTAGTTACCTTTCCCACTGCTTCAAATACAGAACTAAGGTCAACCTGTTTAACACCACTACCACTACTCAGACGCCCGGCCAGCATTGGTCCACCACTAACAAAGATAGCCGGCAGATTCAGCCTTACCGCTGCCATAAGCATTCCAGGAACTATCTTGTCACAATTGGGGACAAAGACTAAAGCATCAAAGGCATGAGCCTCAACCACTACTTCCACCGAGTCAGCTATTAGCTCTCGGCTGGGCAAACTATATTTCATGCCCGGGTGGTTCATAGCAATGCCATCACACACAGCAATAGTATTAACTTCAAAGGGAACACCCCCCCCACTTCTCACCCCTGCCTTAACTGCCTCAGCAATATCTCGTAGATGTATATGTCCTGGCACAATCTCGCTGAAGCTACTAATAATACCGATAAAAGGCTTACCCATTTCCGCCCTGGTGCAGCCTACAGCATGCAATAACGACCGGTGTGGAGCACGCTCCACGCCCTTCTTAACAACATCGCTCTTCACATTATTCCCCTTACCATAATAATAAAAAAACCGTCCCAAGAGGGGACGGATTGTTAACCCGAAAATCCCACCTTCAGGCTACTAATACAACATAACATAGCCCCTATTTATTGTCAACTAACCTCCCCCCTTATAATTAACCTTCCATAGCCTTTATCTTATTCAGCCGGCGCAAGTGTCTTCCACCCTCAAACTCAGAAGTGAGAAATGTGTCAACAATTTCAGGCATTGTATCTGGCTCCTGCCCTGCTGCTAAACAGAGGACATTAGCATTATTGTGCTGACGAGCTCGGCTAGCACTATAGACATCACGACACAGGGCAGCCCTTATCCCCTCAACCTTATTAGCGGCAATACTCATACCAATACCGGTATCGCATATTAAAATACCACACTCAAAATTACCACTGGCTACTGCTTCAGCTACTGTTTTAGCAATATCTGGGTAGTCTACCGGGTTAGGATTATAACAGCCAAAATCCTCACAGCTGTGCTCAGCTTCGGTAGTTAGCTTGATAATAAATTGCTTGAGCTTCAGCCCCCTATGGTCACAGCCAATAACAATATGCACTAACCTAACCCCCTTCTGTTAATATAATGCTGCCGCATACTTGCCTTAACTCCTCTCTTGATATAGCACCTTCCCGCAAAATTACCGGCTCCTCCCCAGCCACATCAATTACGGTAGATTCTCTACCACCCGGGCACCGTCCACCATCAATAACTAAATCTATCTTATTGCCAAACTGAGAATAGACCTCATCAGCCTTCAAGGCGCTTTGCTTACCACTTAGATTAGCGCTTGTGCCTACGATAGGTGCCCCCAGACCCTGGGCAAGGGCAATCGGAATGGGATGAGCCGGAATTCGAACGGCTACGGTTATGCCCCCGGCAGTAATAATGTCGGGAACCAAATCAGACTTATGTAAGACTATTGTCAAGGCACCAGGTAGGAAATTATGAGCTAGAAGCCAGGCAATCGGTGGCACCGGCTCAGCCACCTCACCTATCTGCGATATATTAGCTAAAAGTAGAGGCAGTGCCTTATTCTGCGGTCGTTCCTTTACCCTATAAACTCGCTCCACAGCCGGTTGATTATTAGCCCAAACACCCAGGCAATAAACTGTATCAGTAGGAAAGGAAACAAGCCCGCCCTGTTTAAGAATAGAAATGCCCTTCTCAATCTGCTCTTGTATATCCAAAGACAGCTTATTTCCCATTTCCCTTTTTCCTTGACGACAGTATACCATAGTGGTAATCTTTGATAAATGTATAAAGATAAGTCAAAACAACCCCCAAAGGAAAGCCGCCGAGTATCTACCAGCGGGGATATTGAAGTCTCCACCTATCTTGAAATTGCTAAGGAGATAAGCGGCGAGCAGCCTATCACGCCAAAGGAAGCTATATCTCCTGCTGAGCGTGAAACTATTATTGTCATCGACTTCGGCTCACAATACAGTATGCTGATTGCCCGACGAATACGCGAGTGCCAGGTATACTGCGAACTACTACCCTACGATACCCCCTGGGAAAAGATAACCTCACTGAATCCCAAGGGATTTATCCTCTCCGGGGGACCAGCCAGTGCCTACCAACCTGATGCCCCTCTAGCTCCGACTTATATTTATGATAGCCACTTACCAATACTGGGCATCTGCTATGGGATGCAGGTTCTTACCCATCAGCTAGGCGGACAGGTTTCACCGGGGACAAAGCATGAGTATGGTCACGCTATCCTTCACCTGAGCGAGGTAGATTCACCTCTATTTGCTGATTTACCTTCTTCCTCTCCGGTATGGATGAGCCACGGCGACAAGATTGAAAAAATGCCACAAAGTTTCCGAGCCTTAGCCTATACTGAAAATTCACCCGTTGCTGTCATGGGCAATGATAAAGGAATATACGGTCTCCAGTTTCACCCTGAGGTCGCCCACACCCCTGAAGGAAAGACTATCCTTAGAAATTTCATCTACCGGGTATGTGGCTGCCAGGGAAACTGGACGATAGGTAGTTTCGTCGAGGACAGCATATCCAGAATAAAAAAACAGGTAGGTAGGGGCAAGGTTATCAGCGCGCTCTCCGGTGGGGTTGATTCAGCGGTAGTCGCCAGCCTCATCCATCGAGCCGTCGGCGACCAGCTTACCTGCATCTTTGTTAATCACGGCTTACTGCGTCGTGAAGAAGAGGAAAGAACCTTTAATGTCTTCCGGCTTAATTTAGGCATGAACATAATTTATGTTGATGCCAGTGAAAGATTCCTTCACCGCTTAGAAGGAGTAACTGACCCGGAGTTGAAGCGTAAGATTATCGGAGAAGAATTTGTCACCGTGTTTGAGGAGGAGGCTAATAAAATAGGCAAGGTTGACTTCCTGGCTCAGGGCACCCTTTATCCTGATGTCATTGAAAGTGCCTTATCGGGCAGTGCCTCTGCCAAGATAAAGACTCATCACAATGTAGGTGGACTGCCAGCCAAGATGACCCTCAACTTGATTGAGCCTCTGCGATACCTGTTTAAGGACGAGGTGCGCCAGGTAGGACTAGAGATTGGTCTGCCTGAAGAGATGGTGTGGCGGCAGCCCTTCCCCGGTCCAGGACTGGCTATCCGCATTATTGGTGAGGTAACCAAGGAAAAGCTGGAGATACTGAGAGCGGCTGACTGGATTGTAATGAATGAGATTAAAAATGCGAAGCTATACCGCCAATTATGGCAGAGCTTCGCCATACTCACCGATGTCAAATCGGTAGGGGTAATGGGGGACTATAGAACGTATGGCTATCTGGTTGCCATCCGCGCCGTAACCAGCGAGGATGCGATGACCGCTGACTGGTCACGCCTCCCCTACGATGTCCTGGCTCGGATTTCCAACCGCATTGCCAACGAGGTGCCCGGAGTGAACCGTGTCGTCTATGACATAACCTCCAAACCCCCCTCAACCATAGAATGGGAGTAATGGGTCGTTTATCAAGAGAAGCTTTAAGAGGCAAAGACCCTTCAAAACAAATATTCCCCCTCTCCTTTGAAGAAGAGGGGGAGAAAGGACGCGAGGTTGATAAATATTAAAGGGGGCAAACTATGACTCCTGAAAGCTTATCCCGGGTAGCCGTCTTTGTAGATGGTAGCAATTTGTATTTTGCAATTAGGGAGGGACTGCATAGGCAAGACATCATTGATGTAGAAAAGCTCGCCAGGAAACTGACTAAAAAACGCCAACTAATACGCATTTATTATTACCATGTGCCGATACTGGAAGGGGACTCTGAGTCAACAAAGCGGCATCAGGCATTCCTCAACCGCCTTGGCTATGTGGATTACCTACAACTTAGACTTGGCAGGCTTGTCCCTAGACCAGTTAAAATCCGTTGCCCATCGTGTGGCAAAGATATTGAGTATATGACACATGTTCAAAAGGGTGTAGATACCAGGCTTGCTATTGACATGGTAGGCTTAGCCCTTCTTGATGCCTACGATGTCGCTATTTTAATATCAGGCGATGCTGATCTGGCTGGGGCAGTTAACTTTATTAAGGAACATACACGTAAGTACGTAGAAAATGCGTGTGTAATGTGGCAAGGGTGGGCTAAAAACCTTAGAGAGGCTGCGGATGTGCGCATTCGCCTGACTGAAAAGTTTCTATCAGATTGCTGGGTGCAAAAAGAAGGAGATTGAAAAGCCCGCTGCTGGCAGCGCAACAACGGGCAGCTTAATTACCCTCTGTTGGCAGTACAACAGAGAGCTGTTCAATTGTGAGCATATTATGCACATAGAGTTCACTGTTTGTCAAGACCCCTACTCAAATACCTACAAAGATAAACTTGATATAACCAAAGTAAACGCTGAAGGAGCGAACGCTGAAGATACTGGTTGTTGGTGGTGGGGCTAGGGAGCATACCTTGGTTTGGAAGCTAGCCCAGAGCCCCAAGGTTAAAGAGATTTATGTTGCTCCGGGCAATGCCGGTACAGCCCAAATTGCCCATAATCTGAATATTGGCTCTACTGATATAGCGTCACTAGCTAAAATAGCCCGAGAAAAGAGAATAGAGCTTGCTGTTATCGGACCCGAGGCTCCTCTAGCTGACGGTATTGTTGACTACTTTCAAGGTATAGATATTCCTATTTTCGGTTCGACTAAGAAAGCTACCGAGATAGAGTCAAGCAAGGTGTTCGCCAAGGAGCTGATGCAAAAATACGGTATCCCCTGCGCTCAAAGCACTAGCTTCTCTACCTATGCTGAGGCAAAAGAGTATATCCAGCGACAGACACCACCCATTGTAGTTAAAGCAGATGGCTTGGCAGCCGGTAAGGGGGTAACCGTAGCCGATTCAATCCCACAAGCCCTAGACGCCCTTGCCACCTTTATGGAATCTAGAGCCTTTGGTGCCGCTGGGGAGAAGGTAGTTATTGAACAGTGCCTGTCAGGAAAGGAGATGAGTGCTTTCGCCTTTACCGACGCCACCACCGTCATCCCTATGGTAGCCGCCTGCGACTATAAAAGGATATATGATGGAGACCAGGGTCCCAATACCGGCGGTATGGGTAGCTATAGCCCTCCACACTTTATAACACCCACACTGGCTAAAACAGTAAAGGAAAGCATCATGGAGCCAGCAGTAAAGGCTATGGAGAAAGAAAAAAAACCTTATAAAGGTGTTCTTTATGGCGGGTTAATGATTACCACCGACGGACCAAAAGTGCTAGAATTTAATGCCAGGTTTGGTGACCCAGAAGCCCAGGTTACCCTCCCCTTACTCAAAACTGACCTGGTAGATATTTTCCTCGCTGTAATTAATGGTAACCTTTACCAAATAGATGTAGAATGGAGTGAGGATGCCTGTGTGGGAGTAGTAATGGCTTCAGCCGGATATCCCGGTAGTTACCAAACCGGCCTCCCTATTAGCGGCTTGGACAACTTAGATGGGGACATCCTGGTATTTCACGCTGGAACCAAGATCGGGTCAGAACCTGGGCAGGTATTGACTAATGGGGGACGAGTGCTTACTGTAGTAGCTAGCGGTAGGACTCTAACTGAAGCAAGAGAGAAGGTTTATAACAATATTTCGCAAATTCGCTTTGAGGGTTGCCACTATCGTAAAGACATTGCTGAAATAAAGGGATAATTAAAGAGAATGGGTCACCAAATTAGAAAAATTGAGGGGGTTAGGTAGATAATATGCCACTAGTAGCGATAGTTATGGGTTCTAAATCAGATACTGAAGCACTCCAGCCGACGCTGGATACATTAACCCAGCTCGGCATTGACTATGAGGTCAATGTAATCTCAGCCCACCGTAACCCAGAAAAGGCAAAACAATACGGACTGGCTGCCCAAAGTCGGGGAATTGAGGTCATAATTGCCGCTGCCGGCGGAGCGGCACACCTGCCCGGAGTTTTGGCTAGCTGGACTACCTTACCTGTCATCGGTGTGCCCCTAGCCACCAGCGAGCTAAAAGGTATTGATGCCCTCTACTCTATAGTACAGATGCCAGCCGGGATACCGGTAGCCACGGTGGCTATAGGCACTGCTGGAGCTAAGAATGCTGCTTATCTGGCTGCCGAAATTTTAGGGCTAAAGTATGATAAAATACGAGAAGCCTACAAAGAATATAGGAGTGAGCTACAAGGAGATAATAAATGATTGAACGATATTCCAGACCGCAGATGAAAGGAGTCTGGTCTGACGAGAACAAGTTTGCTAAGTGGCTTGAGGTAGAGATTGCTGTTTGTGAGGCTTGGGCTGAATTGGGTGTCATCCCCAGAGTAGCTGTACCCAAGATAAAGCTAGCCCGGGTTAACATCAAACGCATGGAAGAAATTCTCAGAGAAACTCACCACGATATGACTGCCTTCCTTGGTTCGGTTTCAGAGAGCCTGGGTGAGGAATCACGCTTTGTCCATCTTGGTCTTACCTCTTCTGATGTAATAGACACCGCCCTCAGCTTGCAGCTAGTTGAGACAGCCGAGCTACTTAATCAGGATATAAAAGAACTCATCTCAGTATTGGCGGAAAAGGCAATAAAATATAAATACACAGCTATGATTGGTCGTACCCACGGCATTCATGCTGAACCAATTTCCTTTGGTCTAAAGATGGCATTATGGATTGAGGAAATGAAGCGCAATAAGCTAAGGCTTACTGAAGCTAAAAAGGCTATCGCTGTGGGCAAGATTTCAGGAGCGGTAGGCACCTATGCTACATTATCCCCAGAGGTTGAAGACAAAGCTTGCTCCAAGTTAGGGCTTGCCCCGGCCCCGGTATCAAGCCAGGTTTTACAACGCGACCGTCACGCTCAATTCATTACCACTTTAGCTATAATCTCCAGCTCCCTGGAGAAATTCGCCTTTGAGATTAGAGGTCTGCAGCGAACCGAAACCCGAGAAGTAGAAGAACCCTTCGGAGCCGGACAAACTGGCTCATCAGCTATGCCGCACAAGCGGAATCCTGAGCTTTGTGAACGAATCTGCGGTTTATCCCGATTGGTGCGAGGCTACGCCCTGACTTCAATGGAAAATATTTCCCTGTGGCATGAACGTGACATTAGCCACTCCTCCACTGAGCGCATTATCCTGCCCGACTCCTGCCTTGTGCTGGATTACTCCCTTGCCCTGTTCACCTCAGTAATGAAAGGTCTACAAACCTATCCACGACGGATGAAACAAAATATAGAGCTTACTAAAGGCTTAGTTTTTTCTCAGCGCATAATGCTGGCTCTTATTGACAAAGGACAGAGTCGGCAAAAAGCCTACGAGCTGGTGCAGCGGAACGCAATGAAGGCATGGAAAGGGAATAAAAACTTCCTCAGCCTGCTCAAGGCTGACCCTGAGGTTACTGCCATTCTGCCCCAAGCCGAGCTTGAGCCACTTTTTGACTATCAATACTACCTGCGTTACATAGATGTTATCTTTGCCCGATTAGGCTTAACCGAAGCCCAGTGGAAGAAGAAACCTATCATGACTGAACCCGATGAGCTGGCTCCTAGAAAAATATAATGTTAACCTTGGTAGTACAAAAATGTAAGAGTAGACATGGCAACAATAAAGCTTGCCGCTCTCACAGAACTAAGGAAGCCAACAAGGAGTATTATTGCCGGTAAAGCCCCTTTCTTTGTTGGGCAAGGCGATACCGACCTCATCTGTGGTTCATGCGGTAGCACTTTGGCGGAAGGGATTGTTAATGGACAACTACGTGACATCGTTCTCAAATGCCCAGGATGTGGAGAGTATTGCGAGCAGATTATGCTTCCGCCTTTTCCTGAAGTTCGGGTTATTAGGTTATCGGCGGGATATTTTGATTTCAGCACACTCAGTGCACCAGTTAGATGTCCGCCTGATGTGGCGATTATTGGGACTAAACTGACTGTCCCATAAGTATGAACCCAAGAGATTATATTTATTAAGGGGGTAAATTAGATGAACAATCTCAATTCATCAGTTTTGCTAAGTACAGACCTGCCACTGCCATTATTTATTCGGGGCAAGGTGCGGGATAGCTACGACCTGGGTAATCACCTTCTTATAATAGCTACCGACCGAATCTCAGCCTTTGACTCGGTCCTGCCCTGCGGCATTCCTGATAAGGGCTTAGTGCTCAATCAGCTCTCCGTCTTCTGGTTTAGGCAAACGGCAAGTCTGGTGCCCAATCACTTGATAGAAGCCGTTGATGATGTTCACTGCCTTGATACCTATATTCCTGCTGAAAACCGTTTTCCTTACCCATCTTACCTTAGCGGTCGGTCTATGATTGTTAAAAAGGCAAAGCGTATTCCTGTTGAATGTGTGGTGCGTGGCTACGTTGCCGGGTCGGCTTGGGCAGAGTATCATCAGCATGGCACTATTTCTGAACTCCCTATAGCTAAAGGCTTAAAACAAAGTCAGGAGTTGCTCCAGCCGCTATTTACCCCCACTACCAAAGCAGAGACCGGGCATGACCAACCGCTCACTATGGAAGAGATAGAAGAACTGGTAGGTGATGCTCTAGCCGAAGAGATAAAGGAAAAAAGCCTAGCCATCTATAATCATACACAGGAGTATGCCAGAGCCAGAGGTGTTATCATTGCTGATACCAAATTTGAGTTCGGGCTGGACAATGATAAACTCATCCTTATTGATGAGCTATTGACCCCGGACTCAAGCCGCCTGTGGGATGCTGAGCAATACAAAGTCGGACAGTCACAGTCCAGCTATGATAAGCAACCAGTTCGCGACTGGCTCGTTCAAGCAGGCTGGAACAAAGAACCACCCGCCCCCATACTCCCCCCAGAAGTTATTGAAGCTACCACTAGAAGATATCAGCAGGCTTATGAGAGCTTAACTGGTAGGAAACTAGAATACCCACCTACTGCTTAGTTATCGGGGCACTGATTTCCTTATGCTACCCCACACTAAGCGGATAAAAATCCTCCATCAACGGGTATCAATGCCCCATGGACATAGCTAGATAAATCACTGGCAAGAACCAGTGCAACACGGGCAACTTCATCCGGCTGCCCACCCCTGCCCAAGGGTAATCTCATTTTGTATTGTAAACCTGATTTAAAGATACTAACATCAAACTGGGAAAGTTGCTTAGCTACTGCCTTTGTTCCAGGAGTTATTATTCCACCAGGTATAATTACATTTATTCTGAAACCGCTCTTCCCATGCTCTTTAGCTAGAGCCCTTGTCAGAGCAATAACTCCCGCCTTGCTAATATTATAGGGAATTAAATCTGTTGCGAAAGGCATGATGGCTTCAATAGAACCAATATTTATAATTACCCCTCCCCTTTTCAACCTTCTCTTTATCATATGATGGCACATCCAGAAAGCCGAGTTTAAATTGATATCCATCACCCTCTTTAAAAAAGCATCGTCTACTTCCAGGAAATCCTTAAAAGGATACATCCCAGCATTATTTACCAGTATGTCGGGCTCTTTCCCATTTAATTTTTCCCATAAAACATCTATTTCCTCTTTTTTAGAAAGATCTACCTCATGAATGTTTATTTTTGATTTGAACTGTACAAGTTCCTTTGCTACAGCTCTTAAACCCTTCTTATTTATATCGACAAGTTCTAAGTCTGCACCCGCTTCTGCGAATCTGTAGGCTATTGCCTTCCCAATACCAACAGCAGAACCGGTAATTAAAGCTACTTTCCCTTTGAGAGAAATAACTTCAGATAAAGGCTTTAAAGTGTTCTTCACCGACTTCCTCATTAACTTTATCAATTAGCAGAAGATTGACTAGATTACCCTCACTCCTCCAATAAATCCTTGGTGCTGGGTAGTTCGCCGCTAATCCGCTGGTCAATTCTGGTAGCTGCGTCCAGGGCTCTACCTAACGCCTTAAACAGCGCTTCGGCTTTGTGATGGTCATTAATACCGTACAAAACCTTGGCGTGGAGATTAAGCCTGCCTTCAATGGCAAAGGACTCAAGGAAATGCCGGATAAGGTCAGCGGGAAATCCAGCCATATCATTATCAATAAAGGGCAACTCTAAAACGGTGTATCCCCTACCACCAATGTCAACCACCACCGTAGCTAAAGCATCGTCCATAGGCACAGCAGCATTAGCCATTCGGACAATACCCCTCTTCTCCCCCAGGGCTTCACCAAAAGCTTTGCCCAGACAAATAGCCACATCTTCTACCAGGTGATGCTGGTCGCTCCCCGTGGCTGAAACCTTTATGTCAAATATTCCGTGCTGAGCCAACTGAGCCAGTAGATGGTCAAACATCCTAATCCCGGTATTCATCTCCCACTGACCACTACCATCAATATTAAGCTCCAAGCTGATATTTGTTTCCCTGGTCTCTCTTTTGATAATAGACAGTCTATTAGCCACTTGTCTCCCCTCCTATTTCTTGCAGTGCCTTGATTAGAGCATCGGTATGCTCTGGTTTACCCACGCTAATGCGGATACCATTTCGCAAAAGCGGCCTATCAAAGTAACGAACCAGTATCCCTCTATTTTGCAATTTTCGGTGAAGCTCACTTGCCTTGTCATTCAGGACTGAGCAAAAAATAAAGTTAGCTTGAGAGGGAAAAGGTTTTAACCATTTTAGCTTCTTTAACTCACTAAAAAGCCTTTCCCTTTCAGCAACTATCGCCTTTACCCTGCCCTGCAAGTAATTAATATCCTTCAGTGACTCTTGCACTGCAACTAGAGCCGCTACATTTACATTATACGGTATCTTGATTTTAAATAAGTAATCAGCAATTCTAGGTGGAAAGATACCATAGCCAATCCTCAGACCAGCCAGCCCTGCCCACTTACTGAATGTCCGCAGTACTATCAAATTTTCATGCTGACTAACCAGTGGCACCACTGTTTCCCCACTAAATTCAAAGTATGCCTCATCAACTACCACTGGTAGCCCGGTGTCCACTATTTCCAATATATCCTTTTGGGGAGTTATATTTCCAGTAGGACTATTAGGATTAGCCAGAAATATTAATTTGCTATTTTTGTTTATAGCTGCTTTCACTGCATTTACATTGACGGCAAAACTTTCATCCCTAAGCACCTCAATCAATGTGCCACCATTTATCTGCGTGCTAAAACGATATATATCAAAGGTAGGGGCCAAGTTTATCACCTCATCACCCGACCCGATAAATAAGCGTATAATGAGGTCTATTAGCTGGTTGCTGCCACCGCTAGCCACGATACACTCGGCATTAATACCAGTATATCCAGCCAATAGTTTCCTGAGCTCGGTTTGCCCGTCATCAGGGTAGACATTTAAATAGGAGTAGTTCGCCAGAGCCTGGTTTACCCTTGGTGAACAGCCATAGATATTCTCATTAGCATCCAGCTTTATAATATTTTCCACCGGAACTTCAACCTTCCCCTTCAATGTCTCAGGTGATGTACTGGCAGAATAACCACCGAAAGTAACTAAGTCTGACCGTATGAACTTGTCTATTCCTGTTCTGTCTGGCATCTCTACCTCTTAATCTCCTCAGTCGTTAGGAATATACTACTAGCGGATGTTCACCTGCCTTCGGGGCAGACCCTCACACATTCACTACATCCTCCAGAGGCACTCCGGTAAGAATTACAGGCAAACTTATCAAAAGCATACTGCTTATTTGACTCTGGTACAGCCAGGGCCATGGCAGGACAGTTATCAAGACAAATGCCACAGCTTTCGCACCGGAGGGTAAATCCGGTCTTTGTTGGCTCTAGCTTTGCCTGGGTTAAGCAAACCGCTATTCTGACCTTAGGCCCGAAATCAGGGGTAATCAGCAAGCTGTGCCATCCCATCTTGCCCAGCCCAGCAGCCTGACCGGCATGCCTATACGAGAATACCGCACCCAGAAACCTATTGTCCATAGGGCAGCCTTCTACCGGCAAGACCAACGCTTTCAAACCAAGGCTACGGCAAGATTTGGCGAAATCGAAAGTAGCCTCGTTCAATTGGCCATTGATATAGTCAGTTTCAGCATTAAGCAAGTCATTCATAGAAGGTGCACCTACGATTCGACTGTGTGTTGATAGGTCGAGAACCTCTTGGGAAATCTCCATAGCCAAGACCACCACTGACTGTGCCACCGGCAATAACTGCAAGGCATCTTCTTCCAGCTTCGTCTCTTTCCACTCAGCCAGACTGGCAACACCTACTGCATCAACATCTACTTGAGATATTAACTCCTGTAGGGCACTATTTACTCCAACCATGTCTTGTTCTTTAGTCATCCGTTTCCCCTCTGTCAAGCCGCTTTTCCACCGCCCGGGCATGAGCCTCAAAACCCTCGGCTCTAGCTATAGTCACTGCCGCTTGACCTAGCTCCTCTAATCTAGCCCCATCAATATTAACCAAGTCCATAATCTTGATAAAGTCGGTCACATTAAGCGGCGAGCTAAATCGAGCTGTCCCTCCGGTAGGCAAAGCGTGGCTTGGTCCAGCCACATAATCACCAAAGACCACAGTTGAGTTCTCCCCTATGAATATACACCCGGCATTAGACACCCTATTGATATAAGAAGCTGCCTTCTGCACCATCAGGCAAAGGTGCTCAGGGGCATAAAGGTTAGCTAATTCTATAGCCTCATCTATATTAGTAACCACTACTATCATCCCCCTATTTTCTAAAGATTCGGCAGCTATTGTTTGACGCTCCAAACTCTTCAGTTGCTGCTTAACCTCCTGTCCAACCTCATCTGCCAACCGCCGTGAGGTAGTTATTAAGATAGCTGAGGCTAAGGGGTCATGCTCCGCTTGAGCTAAAAGGTCAGCAGCACAATATCTGGGGTTAGCTCCCTCATCGGCGATAATTAACACCTCGCTTGGTCCCTGAAGCCCATCAATATCAACTACGCCGTATACCAGCTTCTTAGCCAAAACTACAAAGATATTACCCGGACCACAAATCTTGTCCACTCTAGGAATAGACTCGGTGCCAAAGGCTAAGGCAGCAATTGCCTGAGCCCCACCCACACTAAAAATACGGTCAACCTGAGCAATATCAGCCGCTACTAATGCAGACGGAGGAATTATCCCTTGCCCTCTTGGCGGGGTAACCAAAACAACCTCCTTGACCCCGGCTACCTTAGCCGGTATAGCTGTCATCAGCACTGTTGATGGGTAGCAGGCAGTGCCGCCAGGAGCATAAACGCCGATGCGCTCTAATGGGCGGACTAATTGACCCGATTCTGGCTCAGTGCCTCCACTCCAAAAATTGTCTTTTTGCGCCGTGTGAAAGGAGCGAATTTGGTCTGCTGCCAGCTTGAGCGCTGATAGAAGCTCTTGGCTCACTTCATGGTAGGCACCAGCTACCTGTTCTTTGCTTACTTCCATTGAGGCAAGCTCTATTCCGTCAAACTTTAAAGTATAATCAAAAAGGGCGGCATCTCCTCTATTACGCACTTCACTAACAATTTTCTTGACAGCCTGCTCTGGGTCATCGGTACCAAACATCTCCTTTAGCCTTTGCCTGAGCGCTGGTGAAACCGGATAAAACTCAGCCGGGGCTTGTCTAGATAATATGGATTTTGCTGACTTAAAACCTTCAATGATTATCAATTTGGACATCCTCCACTGCAATCCGTAAGGTCTCAATAATAGACTTTATCCTTTCACCTTGGCTAGAACTGGATATACTGTCGGTATTACCAATCAGGCAAGCTGTTGATGTAAAAAGGGTATCAATAATCTTAAGATTATGGCGGGATATGGTTTGTCCTGTCTCAGTATTCTCAATTAAAAGGTCGGCATCCTCGGGTAAAAAGGCCTCACTGGCTCCCCAAGTAGGAATTACTCTATACATTCCCAGGTGATTATCCCTGGCATACTTGTCAGCTATATTCAAATACTCTGAAGTTACTCTACATGGCACCGGCTGCTCAGCGATAAGTTGCCTCAAGCCATAGACATCGGCTACAGGCAAATCCTTGCTTACCACGGCCACTATTTTTACCTTCCCAAATTTAAGGTCTAGAAGCTCTGTCACCGGGCTAGAGGGAAATCGGTAAAGATGCTCCGTAAGCCAATCCCTACCGGTAATAGCCAAATCAAAATTACTGTTAGCTACCTGCAATGGCATATCCTGAGGTCTAATCACCTTAATCATGACCCCATCTAGGTTAGTAGTTGGTCGACGATTGCCTATCGGTGATGTGTAATCATCTACCCGAATACCAGCCTTATTCAACAGACGAAGGGTGGGCAATTGCTGATGTCCATCGGGTAAAGCTAACCGGACTATACTCTCTGCCACCTTAGGAAAATGTGGACCAGCAATTTCCGGTACTCTCACCGCCTCTACCGAAGAAGGCTGCTTCTGACTAACCACTGGTTTATTATTAATAGAAGCCAGTATATCACCCAAGTCCTTGGTTTCCCAGCTATTCTTATTAGCTATCAGAAAGGTACTAATACTAAGGACTTTGGCTACCGACACTAGTCCACAGTCAGACAGTTGCTCCTCTGCCCCCCCAGGAATTAATACCAAATCACAACTTTCCGGGGGATAAACCTCAGCCGCCCCCCACAAAGGAAAGACGCTAAACCGTCTCAGACGAAGGTTTACGGCAAAGGATTCAGCCAGGTTCGGATACTCACTAGCAATGCGTATAATACCCGGATTGGCTTGTGCCTCATACACTGTGGCTGCATCAGACCTGCTGGTAGCTATATATAAGGCACCATCTCCATATCCCAGGTCTCTCACCTTAACCAAGGCACTACTTGGGTATCTAACCAAGAGTTCTTCAATCCAATCTAGCCCACAAATGCCCAAATCATAGTTACCCACCGCTACCTGAACAGGGATATCCTTCTCATGAAATATCTTAGCTGAGAGATTGGGAAACTTCTGGGATTCAAGGCGGTAAAGACGCGCCGTCTTATGGTAGCCATCTAGCCCCCAGCCTGCACTACCGAGCAAGCTAGCCGTCTCACCTAAAAAGCGACCCTTAGGCAATGCTATCTTAATTTGTTTGTCCACCTCACCCCCTTTGAGATTAGCCTCCAGTCTTTGCGAGGAGTCCTTCAGTGAAAGGACGACGAAGCAATCTCAAGAGATAACATAGCTATTTATTTTTATTAACCCCATCCCCTGTATCCCTTTCCCCTTGATAAGGGGAAAGGTAAGAATTTTTAAGAGAGGCGAAGCCTCTCTTTGACTCTCCTCCGAAAGAGGGATAAGTATAGGTTTTGAAGGGGATTTTCAATCCAAAGACTTTATTTTTTACGAGGACTCCATGTAATTCGCCCCTTCATACTACCCTAAATTCTCTTAATTTACGGAATGCCAAATTTAATTTCTCTCACGGAACCTTGTCCATTTTCAATAATGACTTGTAAGCATTCGGACACTTATATGTCACCCTGAACGAAGCGAAGGGTTTGAAGCGCTTAAAGATTCTTGGCTACGCTCAGAATGATAGTAAGGTAAACTATTACAATAATTTTAATACTTCATCCGCAGTTTGCACCTTAAACGTTTTATGGTTAACCTGGTCAGTTAAAATAAATAAAGGCGCTTTATTTTGAACATCAAGCTTCCATCTCAAATTAGCTAGCTCCTGACTGCCCAGATTAAGTTCAGCCACATACCCAGCTTCACGGAGGCGACTAGCCATGGTGAAACTTTCTTTTACTGCCTTTGGTTGAGCCCTGATTAGAATTCTCTGACCCGAAGGCTCAGTAAATAATTCTGGCTTCACCAGGTTCATCAGACGGTCAAGGTAGAGGGCAAAACCTGATGCCGGAATATCCTTGCCACCCATTAAAGGAATAAGGGCATCATATCTCCCCCCGCCGGCTACCTTCTCATCACTAATAAAGAATTGATAAATCACCCCGGTATAGTATTCAAAGCCCTTTCCTGAGGTTATATCAATCTGGTAGTTACATTCCAGAGCATCAAGCAAATCAACGATACTTATGAAGTCATCAATAGGAGTTTCAAGCTCGGCTAAATTCTGGTTAAATAGTGCCTTCAAGTTTTTTAGAAACCCGGATGATTTTCCTTTTGAGTTTAGTAATAGGGACAAAGCCTCTCCTAGCTCAGGTCTCCCCGACCTTAGCCTAGCCAGCGCTTCTACATCCCCATCCAAAATCTGGTCAAATACCTCTGTCTGCTCTCCAGGGCTCAACCCAAGCTTGGCTAGCAACGCCCTTATTAAGCCAGCGTGCGATAACTTCAGCTCTACGCCTCCAACCCCTAACCTCTTTAAAACCTCTAAAGCCAGGGTTATCAATTCAACATCGGCTATGGTTGACCCCACCCCAATAAGTTCAGCCCCACACTGCCATCTCTCCCTCGTCTCCTTTCCCGTCGGCTCGAAGATAAAGATATTAGTCACATAAAAGAGCTTGGCCAACTCTTTCTCTGCCATACTATCAATATAAAGCCTGGCCACAGGGATAGTGCCGTCAGGTCTCAGCACTACCCTCTCCCCACTCCAGCCATCCCAATCAAGAAAGGAATATACCCTATTTAACATGCTGGGGGTAAGCGTCCCGGTTGAGGTGAATAGGTGGAGATATTCAAGCGTTGGTGTCCTCACCTCCTCATGCCCCCATTTAAGACAGCAATCTCTAAATACTCCCTCGATTAGGCGAAACCTTGTCATCTCTTCGGGAGACAAGTCTCGACTTCCTTTACACCTTTGGACTCTCATATTGCACCTTTAACATAAATAGTCGGTAAATTCTAACACTAATTTACCTAGCTATTCAACTATGCCTTTTTATTTGCAACATAACTCCAATCAATATATACTTTATCTATAGACCTTTCAGTAGGGTTGATTATGGTAAAAATCATACGCCTTCTACTACTAGTTGGTTTATTAGTTACCGCCTTTATAGCCATTGAGGCTCAGGCAGCTAGCTCCAAGATTGATGTGCTTCATGTTGAAGGAACCATCAACCCTGTCCTCGTTGATTATATTGAGCGTGGCATTGCCCAGGCTGAGGAAGATAACACCATTGCTTGTATCATTCAAATGGATACACCCGGTGGTCTAGACACCTCTATGCGTCTCATTATACAGGACATCCTTAATGCAAAGGTTCCGGTAGTGGTATATATCCCCTCAGGAGCTCGAGCTGCCTCAGCCGGATTTTTTATCACTATAGCTGCTCATGTAGCTGTTATGGCACCAGGGACTGAGATTGGCGCGGCTCACCCGGTGGCAATGAGTTCCGAGGGCGAAGCAGCAATGTCAGAAGCTATGGAAGAGAAGATTGTCAATGATGCCGCAGCTTATGCTATAAGTATCGCCAATACTCACGGGCGCAATGCGGAATGGGCGGAAAAGGCAGTTAGAGAAGCAGCTTCACTCCCATCACACCAGGCTCTGGAGCTTAATGTCATTGATATGATTGCCCCCAACCTTGATGCCCTCATCTCTCAACTTGATGATAGGCAGGTAACTATGCTTGATGGTAGTACGGTCACTCTGCGCACTCAAGGAGCTACCGTTAACCATGTCAACATGACCGTAATTGAAGACTTCCTCTATGCTATCAGTGACCCAAATATTGCTTACATACTGCTCAGCCTGGCTATGCTCGGCATAATGGTTGAAATCTTTAACCCGGGGCTTATTTTCCCTGGTGTAGTCGGTGGCATCTGTGGATTACTAGCCTTCTACTCACTGGGAATGTTGCCAGTAAACTACGCTGGGGTCCTACTTATAGTTCTAGCCTTCGGTCTCTTTATCGCTGAGGTATTTACTACCACCTTTGGTTTATTTACCGCAGGTGGCTTAACCTCACTAGTTATTGGCTCATTAATCTTATTTAAGGGGGGTCCATTGTTTCAATTAAATCCGTGGCTAATTGCTACAGTTTCAATCTGTATTGCTGCTCTGTTCGCCTTTGTAATTAATAGAATAATTAAGGCGCACCGACACCAGGCAACTACCGGCAGGGAAGAGCTGGTGGGAAAGACTGCCATAGTTAAGATAGCCCTGGAACCTGAGGGAATCGTTTTCTTTAGGGGCGAACGTTGGATAGCAGTATCAGAGAAGGGTCGAGTGGAACCCGGGGAGGAGGTGATTATAACCAAGGTTGACGGCTTAAAACTATATGTAACCAGAAAGGATGGGGGAGGTAAATAAACGAGCCCAATTAGCATCGTTATGATTATTTTAGCTGTGCTTATAGTTATTCCAAAATCTTATTTGCTGGGAGGTCTCCATTGTTTCAAATAGACCCGAATTGGTTCCAAGTGGACCCGTGGTTAATTGTCATAGTTGCAATTGGTATTTCTGCTTTCCTTGCTATCACAATTATTTGGGGAATTCGAGCCCACCGCCACCAGGCATCTGCAGGCAGGGAAGATCTGATAGGAAAGACCGCCATAGTCAAGGTAGCCCTGGAACCTGAGGGAATCGTTTTCTTTAAGGGTGAGCGGTGGACAGCAGTATCAGAGAAGGGTCGAGTGGAACCCGGGGAGGAGGTGATTATAACCAAGGTTGACGGCTTAAAACTATATGTAGCTAAGAAATAACAAAGGAGGTAAACAATGGACTTTATATGGATAGGGGCAATTGTTTTAGCTGTGCTCGTAGTTATTCCGATGACGGTTAAGATTGTTACCGAATATGAGCGTGGGGTTATCTTCCGCCTGGGTCGACTGATTGGAGCCAAGGGTCCCGGTCTATTTCTAATCATTCCCTTCGTTGACCGGATGATGAAGGTAGACCTCCGGGTAGTAACTATGGATGTCCCATCACAAGAGGTGATCACCAAGGACAATGTTACCGTCAGGGTAAATGCAGTGGTATACTTCAGGGTGGTTGACCCCGAGGCATCTGTGGTTAAGGTTCTAGACCATATTAGAGCCACCTCACAGATATCCCAGACGACACTACGGAATGTATTGGGACAATCCGAGCTGGATGAGCTACTGACACAAAGGGAAAAGCTTAATCAGATGCTACAGCGGATAATTGATGAACATACCGACCCGTGGGGGGTAAAGGTCAGCACAGTAGAGATTAAGGAGGTTGAACTCGCTGAACAGATGAAGCGGATGATGGCAGCTCAGGCTGAAGCAGAAAGAGAGAGGCGGGCTAAAATCATTCACGCCGATGGCGAGTTTCAAGCTTCATCAAGGCTGGCTGAAGCCGGGGCTATTATAGCCAAAGAGCCGGTCACCCTACAGCTCCGCTACCTGCAAACACTGACCGAGATAGCCTCGGAAAGAAATAGCACCCTAATCTTCCCCTTACCCATTGACCTTATTACTATGTTTATGAACCGAGGTGCCATCGAGGAGTCAAGCAAGAAGTCCAGCAAATAGACAATGCCTGAAAGACCTGATAAGAAGTAACCAGAGCCTGCCACCTTAAGCAGGCTCTGGGAGAAAGAGTTATTAATTAGTCACGCAGGGTAACATCTCCGCTTGCAATCCTGTTCAGACTCCCATCTGGGAGGCGCAGTAGCAGACTGCCGTCGGTGGCTACTGATTCAGCTATGCCTTCATATGTAGTTTTGCCCGATTTTACTCTAACACTTCTACCCAGTGTTACTAACCTGTCCCGCCACTCTTCAAAAACCGACCCTCCAGTCTGGAGCGCCAAATATAACCTTTCTATCTCGACCAATAGTTGCCGTATTACATCTAACCGTGATACCTCTTTCCTTAGCTCATCGGAAAGACTGGTAGCAGTGGACAAAATCTCAGGAAAATCAGAAAGCCTGAGATTAACATTTACTCCAATACCAATGATAGCATAGTCCACTATACCCCCCCTGACATTACCTTCAATTATAATCCCACACACTTTCTTATTATTGATAAGGACATCATTCGGCCACTTAACCTGTGATTTCAGCCCAGTAACCGCCTCTATACAATGAACTACGGCTAAAGAAGCCAGCATAATGAGGAAAGGTAGGTAAAACACATCAGGATATAGAATAACAGATAAAGCAATATTACCCTTGGGTGATAGCCATATGCGCTTTAGTCGACCCTTCCCTGCGGTTTGCTCATCAGCAACGATAACAGTGCCCTCTGCCGCTCCCTGCCGGGCTTCTTTCTTTGCCACCTCCATTGTTGAAGTCAATCTAGGATAGCAAATAACCCTCTGCCCGATAAAGTGGGTCTCTAAATTATCACTAATAGAAGCCGCCGACAAAATATCTCCTTCCATTCCTAATGCCACCCTTGAATTAAACTAACGATAGTAAAATAATAATATCACAAGTTAAGCGCCAGTATCGACTAACCGCTTGAAGCGCCTTGACACGAAAATAACCCCACGGCATAATATGGTTAGCTTAAGCGGGAGTAGCTCAGTGGTAGAGCATCTGCTTCCCAAGCAGAGGGTCGCGAGTTCGAGCCTCGTCTCCCGCTCCATAGCGAAATTTCCCGCTATTCCCCCTTTTTTCTATAATCAAGCGGTCTCCACTATCGAGGCTAACGCCAAAAGGGGGTAAGTCCGAATCATATCAACGTTGCAATCTTACAATAGACAAGGTTAGCGCCACCTATGATGTCTGCTCTGCGTAGTAGCTTGGTCAGTAATAGCAAGTCCAGGTTCATTTCTCTCCTTCAATAATTTCCCTTATTCTTGAAAGAACCCCTTCCTTGCTTGTATATTCCATTAGTTTCTGCCAGCGCGTTTGCATCTGGCATAGGCTTTGAAAAGGGTCATATCCCGGCACAGCGTCAGTTCTGGCAAGTTCTATATTGTTTAGTGCCTCTTTGCTACTGTGTCTGTTGCCCTGGATAAGATACTCTTCAGACAACAACTGGCACGATTTTTCGATCTTCTCCTCAAGGTTATCCTTTAAAAACCTGCCCGGATAGGGGTCAAAATCTCCAGGGTAAACCCTGGTCATCCTCTTTACCTCTTTTTGATTCGCAATCTTGGCTTGCTCATAGATGAAACGGTAGATGTCTTGCCTCAACTGCATCCAGGCGAGATGCGTTTTTAGTGGCGGCAGGTGCCTAATAGATAGCTGATTATCCAGGAAGAAGTTGTATGCGAACATCCTCGCATTTATTAAGAAGTCTATGTCCTCTCCCCTCGTGACCCTGGGGTCAAACGGCACAGCAGTAAATAGATTTCGATGAATAACCGTGTTGCCACCAAAGACAAAAGGAGTCTCTTTCAACCTTGGTTCGGTTCCAATATACTTATCAAAGGCCTCGTTCATCGCGTCATATTGCCCCCAACATTTCATCCATGGGGACTGCGTTTTCTTAATATGATAGTCTCCATCCGGCTGAAGATAGTATCCCGCTATTGCGTCGACGGTTCTTCCTCCGATATTTTTACCAATGAACTCTTTAGCCTTCTTCATGAATTCTGGGTCTTCAAATATCTCATCGTCGTCAATAAGTACAGCCACTTCCGAGCCTAGGATATGCGGAAGGAACAAGCACAGATTCCGAATGTTTGAATATCCCCGGAGGTTGAGAAGTTCGATGTAGTCCCTTTTATCTTCACTAATCAATAGGTCATGTATCTGCTTAAGATGCGAAGTCCCAAATAATAGTATTTGTACTCCCGCAGTGGTAAAGGCTGATTTGATTATGCTGGCGACCTTCTTTTCAACCTGAGTCCTAATGTCCTCTGCAGTAGCCGCAGCAATTACTACCAGCTGAAAATTTCTATCTTTTAGTATCTTAATACTCTGGATGGTTCTGAGTAATGTACCTTCGCCATCTAAAGGAGTGGGGTGGTCATATATGGCATCTCCTTCTTGCCAACCAAGCTTACTTTCTCTTGCCCAATATGATGGGATTACCATTGTTACTTTCAAGTATCCGTCCCCCTTCCTTTTTACCCTTTATCCATTCGACTAGAAGGTGTACTCGCATGCAGCTATGGCTCGTCGAATCTTATCATCCACTGTGGCGGATGTTCAACCCAACGCGAGGTCCCCCGAACTATTAAAAAAGAGCAATCCGGGTCTACCCTTCTGGAGATATGAAACATTCCACGCTTGTTATCAGTAGAGCAATAAAATGAGCAAATGTTGTATAGAACTTCGCGACGATATTAAGTAAAGGTCTCAATGATACTCCATAAGCTAGGAACATCAATCATCCCTTGCGAGCTCAAGGAGAATTGACAATAGTCATTAAGCTATTTATAGTGTTCATTAACAAGTTTTGCTGGAACAACTGATGGTATTCAAGGGGGTCAAAGATGAAGGCAGCTGTTGAGCCGATTGAAGTTGAACTTTTGACGAAGTTGAATGAATACGGCCCCGATGATCTTTTTATCTGTTGTGCCAGTTTTGAAGAAAGGTGCGTTTCAAGCACATCAAAGATTGGCGCTGACTTCCGGACAAGGTTTACCGTAATCTTTGTAATCGAAGAGTTGCTCCACAAAAAGCACATTGACAACAATCTATTCAGATTGCAGAGTGAACTGGGGAAAAGGACTGCCGAAGGTATATTTATCATTTCCTGCCGGAGAGAAAGTCCAATGGAGGGGATCACCGAGCTCAAAAATATCTGGGGACAGTGTAAGCCCAGAGATTCGGAAAGCCCTTTCATTACAATTGATATCAGTGGCTTTACCAAAATATACCTGTTGGAGCTTCTACATTATCTTGCGATTGATTTGAACTTAGGGATTCCTCGTATGCTTCACACAACGCAGAAATATTTGCCAACTAAACTTACTCGGGGTGTCGATCAAATTACCACAATACCTAACTTTTTTGGAAGCCCTTCGCTAGAGAAGGAGACGATTCTTATCATACTCTTGGGATTTGAGCCTGAACGATCCCTGGCTGTATGGAAGCAGTTTAATCCAACGAAGACAATTGCGCTAATAACTAGCCCACCACGCTATGGAAATCTCGATTACGTAAAATATGCTCAGGAAAATAATTCATACCTACTTTCACAACCTTCCGTAGAAGTAAGAAACGTGCCAGCCGATAACCCGTATGCTGTCAAGAATGTGCTTGAGGATATTTATAAAGATACAAGAGGTTCATTCAACATGGTAGTTGGTCCTTTTGGGACAAAACCACAGGTTGTAGGCGTGTTTCTCTTTTATTGGGAGTACCCTAAAGTGCAAGTCGTCTATTCTTTCCCCATCACATATACAAGGTCTTACTTGCAACGCACGCCTGGCCCCACACTATTATTGCCCCTTGCGCCTGTGGTGACGGTTTAGGTTAAAGAACTAGACAGAGTTCAGTGCACTTAAAAAAGGAATACAAGCCAAGCGTCTGTTGAAGATATCTGGGTTTCTTTTATAAGCCAAATTGCACATAATGGACTTTCGTTCAAAGGGATAAACAAAACGCTATCTTGTGCAGTGAGGTAACAAAAGGGGCAATTGTGATGCCACCAGCTCTGCTAATTATCTAGACCCTCTAATATAAGGTTCACCGTCTTCTTTAGCTGTTTAGTATCAAAGGGCTTCATAATTTTGACCTGTCCCTGTAAACTGAAGATTCGAGACCTCTTGTTGCTACATACGGTATTATAAGGTTATTATAGTAGCCGAGAAATGAGCCGTTTCAGATAAGAGCTAAACTTTTGCTTATATAAAACTGCGGATAAACAGAGTAATGGTATATAGAAGTCATAGTGGGTCCAATTTAACCCCTATATGGTTCTTAATAGGGATGAACTTACTACTATTCGTAGTTACCCTTATAGAACCCACCCTTATTCTATTTCTCGGGTTGATACCAGCAGTTATACTAGATAGACTCTGGACGATAATAACCAGCCTATTTGTCCACGGCAGCATAGGTCACATCCTAGCCAACATGATTACCCTTTACTTTTTTGGCAGATATTTATGTGCATTACTTGGAGAGAGAAAATTCCTCCTCGTATACTTCATTGGGGGAATACTAGGGAATATCTTATACATACTTTTAGCGCCACCACTTTCCATAGCTATCGGTGCCTCAGGAGCCGTTTTTGCCCTAGGAGGGGTCCTGGCAGTAATGAGGCCGAGACTGAGAGTTTTTGTCTTTCCCATACCGGTCCCCCTCCCCCTCTGGGTAGCAGTCATTGGCGGTTTCTTGATAATTTCATTCTTCCCAAACGTGGCGTGGCAGGCTCATCTTGGCGGTATGGCATTTGGTCTAACGATAGGCTTTTTCTTTAGAAAGAGGGAGCGGATTCGCTTTTAGTCTGAGCCACAGGTTATCACGCCTATAATCAACGAGCTTAGAGAAGTGAAAATCCCCTGGTCAAGCTGAGAGATGAACTACTCAACTGTGAGCCAGTTCAGATAGACAGGTGATACTCATAATAGTGTCACCTATAAAGTGCAATCAAGTGTAGGGAGATGCTAGATACCGTAGCGATCCTCGACTGCAGTTTTTATTATTTCCGAGGGGAAAATCAAGCTTTGATTACCGTCGCTCCGGCGCCACAATAGCTATGCCTCGTGGATGACATCAAAATGTTCAGACTTTGGAAAAGCTAAAGATAATATTACATATCAGGAACAGTAGAAGTCACCATGGAGTATGCGGGTCCTTCTTCAGAGTCTCAATCAAGTCGTCCAAAGGAATGGCAGCCAGGGTCATAGGTTGAACAGTTCCCGTCGCACTCAATCTTATTGCCACTTTAGCGACAGTCTCATCGCTAGGAGCTTCGATAATGTTGACAAAATCAAACTGGCCTAGAAGTGCATACTGAGTCAGTACTTTTACTCCCATAAGCTCCATGTTTCTATTTAGCTCCTTAATCCATTCCGGGTTTTCCTCAAAATTCCTCCTTCCTTTATCGGTAAGAACTACGAGCTGTAAGTAGTAAGCCACTACGACCTCCTTGCTCAGGTATTTTAACCTATATAATAATGGATTCATCCTGTGGACTTTGTCAATAGCTGACAGTATATTATCTATCCACTTCTTGATAGCATAAAAGCCACAATATACCATTAAGACTGCAGTTACCCAATCAAATTTACAGGCTGTTGAAATCCCAGATTAGACAATGGTAATATGATAAGCGCTGATAAGGAGCACTTAGATAGGCATGGTGAATTGGCAGTTAACCGCAACTACTATTTATTGTGATGGGGTAGATGAGGAAGTAACCTTACTGGTGTACAGAGACTGGTCGACAAAATGTACTGGCTACAGGAAGTATGGTGAACCTAGTAAGGAGATGCTCAATCTACTCAAGAAGAAAAGTAAGCAGTCAAAACGGCAGTTGGAGTGTACGGGTCCGGAATGTCCCAGAGTGATTCAGTATAAGGAAAAACTGTTTACCGAGGAGGCTAACAAAGGACACTTAGAGCAGACTGGTAGAGAAACGGCTGTGCCATCTCAGGATAGGGAGGTTGCCAAGGGTGGGAAGTGAAAACCAAGTGAAAATACGAATTGATAATCTCTCCCTCTCCTTTGGAGGCGTGAAGGCTCTTATCGATATTAGCTTTGACATAAAGGACAACGAGATTCTAGCGATTATAGGACCAAACGGTGCTGGTAAGACCTGTCTGTTAAACTGTATAAACGGCTTCTATAAGCCACAAAAGGGTGAAATATACTATGAAGACCAGAGAATTACCCGGATCCGTCCGGATAAGGCAGCCCAGCTTGGTCTGGCCAGAACCTTCCAGAATATCGAGCTATATACCGGACTAAACACTCTGGACAATATTATGGCGGCTAGACACGTGCTTATGAAACAGAACTTCGCCGGTGGTGCCCTGTATTTTGGTTGGGCTCATAAGGAGGAAATTGAACATCGCAAGACGGTGGAGGACATCATAGATTTTCTAGAAATAGAACCAATTAGAAAGAAGGTAGTTGGCGCTCTCCCTTATGGAATGCGTAAGAGGGTTGAATTGGGTAGAGCTCTAGCTCTGGAACCGAAAGTGCTGCTGCTTGATGAACCGATGGCGGGAATGAATCTAGAAGAGAAGGAGGACATTGCCCGGTTCATCATTGACATATTTGAAGGACAAGGAGATATGTATGCCGAAACACCGGTTTTAAGGGATGGCGTTAGTTGCATTGTCCTCATCGAGCATGATATGGGAGTGGTTATGGATTTAGCCGATAGGATTGTGGTTCTTGACTTTGGAAGGAAAATTGCTGAGGGTATCCCCGATGAAATCAGGACCAATCCGCAGGTCATATCAGCCTATCTGGGAGAGGGAGAATAGTCCCGAATGCGGCTGGCTTACTCCCAGATTCTTTCATCTACTATCTTTTGATGCTCTTCTGGAATACTTCCCTTATCCACAAATTCAATCCTATCTATCTTGACCCGGCACAGGTCTTGAAACCTCTTATTCAAATCACCAGCTAGTTTTTTCCTGTCTACGGATTCGTCCTTCAACTCAATCTTAAGGGTCATCTCATCCCGCTGTCCCTTACGCCCAATCACTATTTGGAATTGGGAAATCGGCTCAAAGCTGAGAACTGCCTGTTCGGCTTGTTTGGCAACGACAAACATGCCCCTCACTTTGATGGCATCACTAGTTCTGCCAACGATAGCCACCAGCCGGTTGGCCGTCCGACCACAGGGGCAGGGTTCGGTGATATATGAAGACATATCACCGGTACCAAAGCGGATAAGTCTCCAGGCTTTATTATGGATGGGGGTAACCACTACTTCACCTATCTCTCCCGGTCCTAGCTGCTTTCCTGTCTCGGGATCAACTATTTCTACTATATATTCATCCATAAGGTGCATGCCCGATTTCTGACGACATTCATAGGCGATGGCACCACCCGGTTCGGTAACCGCATAGGCTTGTGCGGTATTAATTTCGTAATCTTCCTCAAAGGCTTGCCGCAGTGAAGAGGATAGCATCTCACCGGTAAACCAGGCGCGCTTAAGAGTAAAATCCCGCCGAAAGTCATACCCTATTTCTCCTGCTCTTTCAATGATGGTCATTAGAAAGGATGGCGTGCCCACGAACCCGGTGACTTTTAAGTCATACATGGTCTGAATTTGAATCTCAGTATTACCTATACCCATGGGTATGGCGGTAGCCCCGCAATCCCTCAAGGCTTCGTGAAACAGAATCCCAGCCGGGGACATGTGGTAGGTGAATGTGTTAATAACTATGTCTCCCTTCCTAAATCCAGCCGCCCAGAATGATTTGGCAAACCACTGGATACCCGCATGCTGGATAGGCTCATAGACAGGGCCGGGTGAGAGAAACACACGGTCAACATCCTCAGGGGGAATGGCAAGAAAGCCCCCGTAGGGTGGTTTTGCTTTTTGTAACTCTATCAGGTCAGTTTTTCTGGTGATGGGTAACTTTTCCAGGTCTCTTATAGTTCGGATTTCGACCGGACTGACTCCGGCCCTGTCAAGTATTTCTTTGGCAGCGGGAGCGTTGCGATAAGCATGGTCAATCGCCTGAGACAATCCCTGGTTTAAATATGTCTGCCTTGCTTCAGCAGGCATTATCTCCAATTCATCAAAAAACTCGTAAGGCTTACCTGTTGACTCTATAGCCATCGTTTTCGCCTCTTATAGTGTTTTACTTCCCGGTAGCTCTTCTTCGTGCCCACTGTAGATAGCCCCATGTAAAACTCCTTCACATCCTCGTTATTCTTGAGGAAATCTGCGGAACCGTCAAGAACCACCCGACCATTTTCTACAACATAACCGTAATGAGCGATACTCAAGGCAATCCTGACATTCTGCTCCACGAGGAGGACTGATGTTTTATGCTCAGTATTAAACCGCTGGATAATATTGTATATTTCTTCAACCAGCAACGGCGCCAGACCCAGTGATGGCTCGTCCAGCATCATCAGCTTGGGGGCAGCCATCATAGCCCGGCCAATGACCAGCATCTGCTGCTCGCCTCCGGAAAGATAGCCAGCGGTATTATGCCGAAGCTCCTTGAGACGTGGGAAGTAGTCATAAACCATTTTCAGGTCTTCCTTAACGGTATGACGGTCTTTACGGTGATAAGCTCCAACCAGCAGATTTTCCTCAGTAGTGAGGTGCCCGAAGACCCGGCGTCCCTCCAGTGCCTGGATAATGCCCAGCTTGCCAATTTCTTCGGCGCTTTTATTATCCATTCTTTCCCCGTTCCACTCAATGCTGCCATCGGTTACTTCCCCCTCCTCAACATGAAGTAGCCCCGATATTGCCTTGAGGGTGGTGCTTTTACCAGCACCATTAGCTCCCAGCAGGGCAACAATCGAGCCGTCCTCCACATTCAGAGACACGCCATGTAGCACCCGGATAACATTAAGATAAGCAACCTCAATGTTATTCAGTTTAAGCATACCAAACCTTCCATTAGCAGGGCTCCCATCCGGAGCAGGAGCCCTGCCCAAGCTCTATTTACCAAACTAGTCAAACTCGTACGGTATCAGTGGCGCATCTACCCAGCCGCTAATAGGCACGATTTCACCATCTTGAATCTGGAAGACCCTGACTGCTTTAGACAGCCGGTTGTCGCCCGGGGTATAGCTTACCGGACCGTGCAGACCACCGACATTAAAATTATCCAGCTTCTTGAAACCGTATTCCTCCACTGCTTGCGGGGTCAGGTTATCAATGCCGACATTCTCCACAGCCAGCCTCAGAATCTCCGCAACTATAAGACCCTCTGCCCACGAGGTGATGTAGTCCATATTGCCGTAGTCGTCAGGGTGGTATTCCTGGCAGTATTCTGTCATCTTGGCCATAGCCGGTACATCATCACCCCACTTCACTGTCGGGTAAACACCATAAACACCCTCAGCATCGGCACCAGCAAACTCAATAAGCTCGCTAGTGATACTGGCATGACCCAGACCAATGGTTACACCGGGATACATACCCAGGTCTACGGCATCCTTAATAATGATAGAAGTTGGCTGCGGTGTGCTGGATATATATATAATATCGGGATTCAATGCATTAATTCTAGTCAGACTTTCTATTTCAGATATGGTGGTGGTTGTGTGCTCTTCCATAGCCACAATGTCAATACCCAGCTCATCAGCTAGAAGCACAGCCGCATCCCGGGCGCCATAACCGGTGGAGTTATTGAGCAGGTGCATAGCCATCTTGGGTTCTCCCTCACCCTGCCAGATATTCTCCAGGTAATAATTGGCAAAGGCAGCCCAGTCATCACCGTAATCAGGCATCTGGGCATAGATGTGCTGTGGTGGATTAGTCAGTGCCGGAGCGCTGAAGACAGCAAAACCGGGAAACTCAGCCCGGTTGGCAATTTCCGCTGATGCCGTCATCATCGCTGATGAGTTAGTGGTGAAGAGCAGACAACCCTTATCCATTAGCTCGTTAATGATGGTAGCTGCTTTAGAGGCATCGTATTGGTTATCACGCCATATCACCTCAATCTGGTATCCGGCAACGCCACCTAGCTCCTCATTGATGTATTTAATGCAGTCCAGCTTGCCGTTACCCATGGGGCGTCCCTTTTCGGCGGCAACACCAGTGTAACAAATACTAAAGCCTGCCTTTAGCGTTTTCTCCTCAGCACTGGTACAACCGGCGCTCAGGAGGGGTATTATGGTAATCATTAATGCCAGGGATACAATCCCCGCTATCTTTAATAGCTTTCTCCAGTTCATTTATCAATCCTCCCACTTATTTTAAGGTTAACGGGCAAGGTCTTTAAGTGACATTACATTGTTCTATCCTCCTTTATCAAACTAGTAAGAGAAAGGCCAGAGCCGGTAGGAAGCTTTAAACAATTGCCACCGGTGGGCTAGCCCGCGGGGTTCCAGTATCAGGAATAAGATGATAGCCAGCCCAAATACCATTGGTCCGATACCGGTGGCGAATCCGGCGGGTAGAGTAAAGATGCCTTCCAATCCTGGCACAATGTATGATGTTATCCACTGTTGCAACAGACGGATGAAAAGGACACCGAAAATAGGACCGATAGTGGTGCCCAAGCCACCGATGATTATCATACCGATATATAGAATGGAGTCCATTATACTAAAATGCTCAACACTCATAAAGCCAATCCAGTGGGCAAGTAGTGAGCCGGCTATTCCAGCCAGGAAACAACCAATGAAGAAGGCGAGAAGTTTATAACGGAAGAGGTTAATGCCCATTACCTGCGCTGCCAGGTCATTATCCCTGATGGCGACAAAGGCCCTACCCGCCCTTGTCCTGGCTAGATTCTTGGCCAGGAAGACTACCAGCACTGTAATTACCATAATCAGGTAGAACAGACTGGCCTGACTGGTAAAGGTAATACCACCGATTGAAGCTGGTGGTACACTGATACCAGTAAAGCCCCCGGTTACGCTAGTCCAGTGGCTGATAACCCAGATAATGATAAACTGGGCGGCGATAGTGCTGATTGCCAGGTAAAAACCCTTGACCCGGAGGGAAGGGATACCAAAAATCATCCCTATCAGCCCGGCGGCAAACCCGGCAGCGATTAGCCCTACCAGAAAGGGAAGCTCAAGACGGCTGGTTAGCACAGCCGAGGTATAGGCACCTACAGCAATGAAGCCGGCATGACCGATAGACAACTGCCCGCAGTATCCGGTTAAGATATTCAGTCCTGTAGCAGCAATAATGGTAATACCAATCAGGTTGGCGACACTTAGCCAGTAGTTCCCGCAGTACAGGGGAGCGGTGAACAAGATGACTAGCAGAGCCAGCAGCATTGCCCAGTGGGTCTTGGTTCGGAAAATAGCCATATCCTGGGCATAGCTATAATTACGAGTACCGGCTGGTAAACCCAATTTGCTAAATCCTCTCTATACGGACTTCTCCAAATAAGCCGTAGGGCTTCAGGAACATAACAATTATGATAATAATAAACGGGATAACTTCCCTGACCCCGGGCCAGGTTAGCGGGGTCAGGTAGCCACCACCAAGATTTTCGGCTAGACCGATTATGGGACCGGCTATAATAGCGCCGAGGAAAGAATTAAGCCCACCAAGTATTACTACCGAGAACGCCTTGAGCCCGGTATGCACTAGACCAAAGGTGATACCACCAATGCAGGACATAAGAACACCGCCAATAGCCGCCAGCGCACAGGCCAACATCCATGACATAGAAAAGATTTTAGTTACGGGGATGCCACAGGCCTGGACAGCTCTCTGGTCATCAGCCGTCGCCCTCATAGCAATACCCATTTTGTGATACCTAAAGTACAGGGATAAAAGACCAAATAGAATTAAGGAGATAGCAGCTGCCCACAGGTATTCCTGGGAAACAACCGCTGTACCGATATGGACAGGCTGTTGAGGGAATAAACGAGGTAAAGCCGCCACACTTTTTGGCCAGATAAAACTCACTGCGCCTTCAATGAAGAAAGCCAAGCCCAGTGTAACCGTGATTAAAGACAGGATAGGTTGGGCAATAAGCGGGCGCAGGATAAATCTCTCGATCACCCAACCCAGAGCTAGGGCGAAGAGGATAACCAGCAGCAAGCCAAGCCAGAGGGGAAGACCAGCCTGAACCAGCATCCCATAAGTGAACCATGAAGAAATCAGTACCAGTTGTCCTAGTGCCAGGTTGGCGACACCGCTGGATTTCCAGACTAAAACAAAGCCCAAAGCAATGAGGGCATAAACCATGCCTACGGTTATGCCGGTAATCACAAATTGAAGAAGTTCAGCCATTCTCAGTAAGCCCTTCCGATACGGTCCTAACTTTAATACTGGTGGTTACCATACCTTTTCTGCCATCTCGATAGGTTACTGCCGCCTCAACCTTTATTTCTTCCCCATCGCTATAAATACGCTCTATTAAGTCTCTATACCGCTCTTCCATAAATTCTCGCCTTAGCTTTCTGGTTCGGGTAAGTTCGGCTTCATCAGGGTCAAACTCTTTGTGCATCAGGACAAATTTCCTTACTCTGGCCAGCTCAGGCAGGTAGCTGTTTACCCGGACCAGGTCTTCTTGTACCAAGTCGGCAACCTCTTTTTTCTGTGATAGGTCAACAAAGGTAGTATAGGGTAACCGGTTACGTTCTGCCCACTTGCCCACCATGGTAAAATCCATGTTTATTATGGCTGAGACAAAATCTTTATCCTTACCCCCTATGACCATAGCATCCTTGATATATGGGCTGAACCTGAGTCTGCCTTCAATATACTGGGGAGCATATTTGATTCCCGAACTCAGCTCACCCATATGCTCCAGCCGGTCCATAAATATCATGTGTCCCTTATCATTAATATTGACAGCATCCCCAGTATGGCACCAGCCCTCTATTAATGTAGCCGCTGTTTTTTGGGGGTCTTTATGGTAGCCACCAAACATACAATCACTTCTAACCAGAAGTTCTCCTTCATCAGTTATTCTGACCTCGGTGTTAAGTGCTGGCCGCCCCACGCTTTCAAACATTATTTCCCCTTTACCATGGGAACAGATAAAGCCAGCTTCAGTACTACCATAGTTCTGCCTCAGCTCAATACCTATAGCATGGATTAACCGAAAAGTATCCAGGCTTAATACCGAGCTCCCAGTGACGGCAAACCTGACTTTACTTAGTCCTAGCTTATCTTTAAGTGGTCTGAATACAATTACATGAGCTATCCTGTGAAGAGCCCGCCAAAATAGATTTGGTTTTTTATTCTGGAAGTTGGCATCGGCAATCTTATGACCCACCGGCAGAAATAGGTTATAGCAAAAGCGCTTCAAGGGATTAGCATCAATCATCTTTACCTGAATTTCACTAACCAGACCTTCCCATTGCCGGGGACCGTATATCACGAAGTCGGGACCAACTTCTCGGGTATCCTCGGTAATAGTTTCTGGCTCCTCAGGATAATTAATTCTTGCCCCGGTTAGTAAATGGGGAATAGTAGCGAAAAAACTATCACCCACCCAAGCCGCCGGAAAGTTAGAAATCAAATCATCCTTTTCACTTAGGGGGTAGCGACTGATGAACCCTTGAGCCGTATTTATCAAGGCTCGGTGAGTAAGTATGGCTCCTTTAGGTAAGCCAGTGGTGCCCGAGGTATAGTAAATAAAGGCAGTGTCATCTCCCTTACCCTTGTCTACATTCTGCTCAAAGAGCCCCGGGTGTGTTTCTTCATATTGTTTGCCCAGCTTCATCACCTCAGTGAAGCTGATAAGGAGAGGGTCATCGTAGTTCTTCAAACCCTTGGGGTCCCAGTAGATAACCTTCTTTAGTGAAGGTAATTCACTCTTGATTTCCAGAAACTTATCCGTCTGCTCCTGGTCATTAACTATGGCAAATTTAGCCTCAGCGTGGTCAGCGATATATTTTACCTCAGATGGAATAGAGTCAACGAATATCCCGGTGACTATACCTCCGGCTGCCTGAGTGGCGAACTCCCCCCAAAACCACTCAGGTTCGTTGTCCCCGATAATACAGACCACATCCCCCTGCTTAAGACCGAGGCTGACCAGACCTAGCGAGAAGTATTTCACATTCTCATAATAGTCCTCCCAGCTATACCTCTGCCAGATGCCGAATTTTTTCATGCACATAGCTGTTCGGTCGCCCCATTTTTCATAATTACCCCGAACTATCTGGGGAATTGTATCCCAGCTTTCCATTTGTATCATATCGGCCATTATTCCTCGAATGTATTCAGGTAAAAATAAGAGTACCTCCCGCCTGGAAGGTACTCTTGTATCAAATTATACTTAGGTAAATAAATTTACTTAGCTAAATATGCATATCAAAACCTCCCAAGCGCACCTCGGTGCGCCTGGTAAAGACGAATTTGGTTCTCTCCAATCTGTAAATGGTAGTGGGCATATCTATGGGTCACCTTTTTACTAGCTTAACAAGGAAGCAGTTTACCATAATCAAAGTCACTTTGTCAACGACCATAGTAAGAGATTATTAGGTAACCCTATCCCCTGCCTCCTTTCTGGTATAGCTACCATTACAACCAGAGAAGTACTTAACTACCGGCTCTAGCCTACAGGAATAGTCGTACCGGTGGCCTTGGCGATAAGCTTGCCCTCTTGATTGGTCACTGTCATCTCGGAGACACCAACCCGTCGGCCACTCCTCACCACCCGGCACTCGGCAGTTAATTCGTCATTCACTACGGCACCGTTGATGAAATGGATGTTAAACTGGGAAGCTATGCTGGGATAGGCTAGAGAATTAGACGCATAGGCAAACGCTTGGTCAGCCACTGCCATAACAATACCACCGAAGATTAGACCATTGAAATTCTGGTATTCGGGTACTAGCTTTATGGCTACCTTAGCATAGCCCGGAGTAAGCTCCAGTATCCTCATTCTTAGAAAGGAGGCAATAGGCTCTCTTTCCTCTTTGGCTATCAGTTCCGCCACACTATCAGACGATCTCTTTTCCTCTTTTGACATTTTATCCATAATTCCTCCACTCATAAGTTTTTAACCCTGGAGCCTAAACTAATTACACCTGGGAGTAAGATTTTTCAGGTGCCGAATCAGCGGTGACAGTATAGCTTGTTTTGTGAAAGATGAAAAAACAAACCTCTTTAGAAGACTACCCTATATTGAATTTTTCAGCAGTCTTTTGGAAACCAGCTAAGGAACCTGCCAGTGTTCTATCATCAACACAGTATGATATCCGAAAATGCCCCGGTGTCCCGAAGCCACGACCGGGTACAGTCAGTACTCTCCACGACTGTAGCTCCCTGACGAAAGCAACATCATCTTCCAGCGGTGATTCGGGGAACATGTAGAAAGCCCCTCGAGGCTTCATTACCGAATAGCCCATCTCAATAAGATGGTTATATAAGAAATCTCTCTTCTTTTGATACTTGTCTATAGGAACAGTCACTGACTGCAAACGGCTCACTATGTGCTGCATCAAGGCTGGGGCATTAACAAATCCCAGGGTTCGGTTGCAGTGGATGAGACCGCCCACCAATTCCTCTCGCTGCCGGCAGGTGGGATTTACGGCAATATAGCCAATGCGTTCACCGGGCAGCGCCAAATCTTTGGAGTGAGAGGTGACGACGATACTTTGCTGGTGATGCGACCAAACTTGGGGATATTTCCGTCCATCGTAGATAATCTTGCGATAGGCTTCATCACTGAGGAGGAAAATCTGTGTCTCATATTGAGTCTCCTTTTTACTGAGCAACTCCCCAAGCTGACGGATAAAGTCCTCACTATAGACGGCTCCAGAGGGATTATTGGGGGAGTTTATGAGCACCGCCTTAGTTCTAGCCCCGATGGTAGTTTCAAGAATATCAAGCCTGGGTATGAACTGCTCATCTGTAGGAAGAATTCTAATTATCCCACCATGATTATCAATATAGTTGGTGTACTCCGGAAAGTAAGGTGCGAATACGATGACCTCGTCCCCTTCATTGAGTATTGTCTTCAGCACCACATTTAACGCTCCGGCAGCGCCACAAGTCATGACAACATCGTTCATAGTGAACTTAATACCGGTCTCCAGCGAGAGCTGTATTGCCACTGCTGCCCTTGTCTCTGCATAACCGGCGTTTTCCATGTATCTATGCATCCCCGGTAGAGAACTCTCTACCAGCCTCTTTAGCTCTTGATGAAACTCACTAGGAGGCTCCATTACCGGGTTGCCTAGAGAGAGGTCAAAGACATTCTCCTCACCGTACCGCCGTTTAAGGCTAGCTCCCTCCTCAAACATCTTCCTGACCCACGAGCCCTGCGCCATACTTTTCTTAATCCTGTCAGATACGGACACCACGGATTTCCTTTCTACCAAGGTTAAAAGCGGCAATATTTATTTGTCGCATAGTCGACGATACACGCTGAGAGATACTATCCTTCCAAACATGAACCTTAAGTGGGAGAAAAAGCGAGGCACATCCCAACATAAACATATTAAGCGTTCTGACATCACCAAACTTTCTGGTCCGGCTGGTGCCATCGATGAAATAAATGCGGTCTGCCCACTGCCCTAGGCTATCGGCTATCTCTTCATCAGTAGGGTACCGCTCATTTCCTAGAACGACAGAGAGTGGCGGGAGCGCATGGCTGTTGACAATGGCTATCGCTCCCGACCGAAGGTAGTGACCCCATCTAGTCGCCTCCAACTTCTCAAAGGCAACCAGTATGTCAACCTCTCCCTCCTTGATTAAGGGGGACCAAACCCGCTGCCCTATCCGCACATGACTTACCACACTACCCCCCCGCTGTGCCATACCCAGGGTATCCGTTTTCTTGACATCGTATCCAGCGGCTAAAGCTGCTTCACCAATTATGTCACTGGCTAGAATAACCCCCTGACCTCCTACCCCAGTGATAAGTAAGTCAAACTTCTTCACTGTGATTTCGCCGCCTTTATCTTAGATTTTGGAACTACCGCCTGCCGGGGACAAACCTGTTGACAAATAGTACAGGCACTACCAGCACACAGAGCGGTATCAATATAGACCTGCTCATCCTCACTTTGAATGGCTGGACACCCAAGCAAGAGGCAAATTCCACACCCATTGCATTTTTCAGTATCAACGGCTCTGGGCTCAGAGGGCTTCGTCACCTGCACCGAGCAGGCGCCACGGACTATAATAACGGAAAGCTCAGGACTATCCAGTGAATTCTTTACCACAGTCCTGATGCCCTCTATATTAAAGGCATCAACTACGTTGACATCACTGATTCCCATACCCCGAACTAAGTGTTCCAACTCCACCGCTTTGGTTTCTTTTCCCTGTGCCGAAATACCGGTACCAGGGTGGTCCTGGTGACCTGTCATGGCAGTAGTCCTGTTATCGAGGATTATAACCGTTATTTGTCCCTCATTGTAGACGGCGTTCACCAGAGGGGTTATGCCAGAATGCAAGAATGTGGAATCACCGATAACAGCTACCACTTTGTCGCTGATACCCGCCTTCTCCATGCCCAGGGCCTGACCGATGCTGGCACCCATACAGGCACAAGTGTCCATGGCATTGAGTGGGGGATAGGCGCCCAGAGTATAGCAGCCGATATCCCCGGTGATGATTAACTTTGGTTCCTTCGGCGCCTTGCCCTTAGCCTTCGGTGGTTTGGAACGCTGTCCCATGCTACTGAGCACAAAGAATATGCCAGTATGTGGGCAACCGGGACACAGCAGGGGAGGACGCTTAGGTAGTGTCAGGGCTATATCTAACTTATGCTGAGGCAAAGTCTCAGCCACTAGCCCGGCAGTGCCGCTAGCTTCCCCGATAATACCTACATTTAACTCGCCCACCCTGGGGATAAACTCCTTCCCGGTAACCTTTATCCCCATAGCCTGGATATTTTCCTGGAGAAAGGGGTCAAGCTCTTCAATGACTATTACCCTATCTACCTGGGCTGCGAAGTGGCGGATTAAATTCCGGGGGAGAGGGTAGGTCATAGTCAGCTTGAGAAAGGACGCCTCAGGGAAAACCTCTCTAGCATATTGGTAGGCGACTCCGCTAGTCACCACGCCAAGGTGAAGCTCGCCCCACTCTACCTGATTTAGAGGAAAGGTTTCAGCGTAGGCGGCCAGTTTAACCAAGCGTTCTTCTATCAATGGGCGCCTGAGGCGAGCACAAACCGGCAGCATAACATACTTTTCCACATCACGCTGGAAACCTGCCTGACTAACTGGCACAACCCGACTCCGATTTACCTTCACCACTGACTTTGAATGGGATATACGGGTAGTGGTGCGCACCAATACCGGAGTATGAAATCTTTCACTGATATCAAAGGCATACGCCATGAGTTCATAGGCTTCCTGGCTATCACTGGGCTCCAGCATAGGCACTTTAGCCAGTTTGGCATAGTGGCGGTTATCTTGTTCATTCTGAGAGCTGTGGATTCCCGGGTCATCAGCTGAAACCACGACCATCCCGTTATTGACCCCAGTGGTTGCGGCTGCCATAAACGGGTCGCTGGCTACATTCAGCCCTACATGTTTCATAGATACCAGCGAGCGAGTCCCGGCATAGGCTGCCCCCAGCGCTACTTCCATAGCCACCTTCTCATTTGTTGACCATTCGGCATAGACATCGTCAAAGCGAGCTATGAATTCGAGTATCTCGGTACTTGGGGTTCCGGGATAAGCTGTAGCTATCCCTGCACCAGCATGATAGGCTCCCAAAGCCAGAGCTTCATTTCCAGAGAGCAGTTTTACTACATTCACCACTCTTAATCTCCCATGAGTCACTCGCTCCAAAGGCAACGGTTCGACCCAATGTTTGCATATTGTGCGTAAAGGCATTAGCTCGACAAGGTGTCCGGCATCGGCGTGGGTAGTATTAATTCCGTTTACTTAGTCTGGTGCGAGCTGTCGAAATTTTATGGTAACAAATTACCACCCGATTGTTTTCGCTGTCAAGCCTATGCCCTCAATCCAACATTCTAATGAAATATCCAGCGGAGGGCAAACTTGAACTTGTCTTCATACACTAGAACTGCTGGATTGAGAGAAGTTTAAGGCGGCTTCAGCATGAATTCTAGTGGTATCAAGTAGCGGGATGCCAACAACCTCTTCAGAAAGAATCAATGGTAATTCCGTGCAGCCCAATATCAGGGCTTGAATACCTCGTTTATCGGCCATCATCCTGGCAATTCTGGACAGTTCTTGCCGGGTTTCCTCAATGATACAGCCATCTACAAGCTCAGTCATGATTTTGTGGTGGATATAGTCCTGGTCGGCTTTCTGGGGAGTAACTACAGATATGCCATATTTAGTTGAAAGGGCATTACTGTAGAAATCAGCTTGCATGGTGAATTTAGTGCCGAACAAGCCCACTCTGGTAAATCCCAAGTTCTTTGCTACTCTGCCCGTCTCGTCAACAATACTTAAAAGTGGAATGGGTGACCTGGCAGCCACTTCGTTGAAAACTATGTGCGGTGTATTTGACGCCACAAGGGCAAAGTCCGCACCTGCCTCAGATAGCGAATTGATTGCATCACAAATGAGATTGGTCACTTCGGGCAAGTTCCCTGACTCGACCAGACTAATAAACTCATGGAAGTTTAGGCTGTATATAATAATCACCGGATAGCGGTGCCCCATTCCCCTTTGACGACAAAGAGTAGTGATAATACGATAATATTCTACTGTCGACTCTGGAGCCATTCCCCCCAGAATACCTATCTTCCTCATAGTTTCCCCGCTGCTTCGCCTTCTTACACCCCCAACCAAACCCGATTATAGCAAATTTGACCGCATCTATTCATCAACAGCCTAGAATTGGAGGCAGGTTACTATTTTGCGTAGAAACTACTTATCCAGGCAGGCCTCTCTGGTGCATCCCCTTGCTCAAGCATTTCCCGCCACTGCTCATCGGTAAGTCTTTCTGCCATAGGATGCTTGAACTCATAGTAACTAAAGACGGGACCAGCTCCAATAAGAATTCTGCCATCGGGAACCTTGTATGCTACCAGGATGAGGTCAACATAACCAACCCCCTCTTCTAAAACCTGCCTCGGTGGGTTGGTATCAGTATGGACATCGGCAACTATGGTCGTTTCCTTCCCTTTAGCTTCCACCCCAGCTACAATAGAATCAAGCTGTTCACCAAAGTTTCTGATGAATTCATAGTCGGCTTCGTCCAATTCCTTGTTCTCCAATTCATCCCTAGAGATGTCAATCAGCCTACTAAGGATATACTCCAGATTCTCCAATCGGACTCTCTCATCATCATTTAAGGCATTAAGCTGGGTAAGCCCCTCCTTGGTCATACTGGTTAGTGCCAGCATTCGCGCATAGAAATCGGGGACAGGCTCCACATATCCTACTACCGGCTCAGGCTGTGGCGGGATGGCCATACAGGTAGGAGTGTAGCTTTGCTTGGCATATAAGATGGTATCGTGCCGCAATTCAGCCCAGGATGCCAGAGCCGTTTGTAGCTCTTTGTCCTGCCATGCTTCCGTCTGCATGAAGGTGGGATACCCGTCACCGAACTCCTCGAGCAAAGGCTTCAACGCGTAAAGCCACGCCCAATAGAGATTACGGTTCCATTCAGCGACATCAAATTCATCAAACTGGCTTTTTAGCTCGTTTAGTTGCTTATCGTAGCTTGTATCTTTACCCTCATATTCAGTGTCTCCTTCGTCCTTTAGTATTTCATAAGCCCGCTCTGAGCCCAAAACAGCCATAATATCTAGACCTCGGGGAAAGCATCTGGCTGGCCCGGCTTGGGTCATCTTCATAGTAAACGGCTCATCATCACCAACATACATACCAACCGCCGGGGTGACCAGGTTTTGGAACATATATGAATCGGGAACAAACCTCTGCCCCATGAACCGCATCCCCTTGGTCTCTGCCAAGCACTGATAAAGCTTTTCTTTGGTTATTGGCGGGTACACCACGCATATGCCTGAGCCACCATAGATTTCAGGATTTCTCATCTGAGCTAGCTCAGCCTTAAGAGTTAGCAGTTTTTCATCATCAGCAAGTTCAGAAGCTTGAAACTCAGGACCAAATACCTTCTCTATAGCGCCAAGATATTCGTATGGGGTAAGGTCATCGGCTGCTCCCACAAAGAATGAGGTAACCGAGTAAATCCGCTCCCATATTTCTTGAGCGGTAACCTCATTAACCTTTACATTGGGTAACTGAGCAGAGATAAGTGAGGCTTGAATAGTAGCGATTTTAGCATCCTCTTCGGCAATCAAAGATCCTTCAGGCTGCATGCACTCACTATCCTCCCCACCCTTCAGAAGGAAAGCCATCCTGCCATACCACATCATAGTCTTAAAGTACCTCTTTAAGGACTCACTCCGGGTATAGTGCCCTCTTGGGACATACTGGGAGTAGTCCTCACAGTAACAGCAGGGCAGGTCGCACATGCAATCGGTATTTGAATTGAAGATAGCGCTTGGCTTAAAGTCCTGGTGCTCTTCAATATTCTTAAGCTCCTCATTAACTTCGTCTTTCACATAGTCGGGGATGGTAAAATCAACCTTCTTTATCGGTTTGAATTCCCTCTTATCCCAGGGATGTTCCTGATTCCATTTCTCGATTTCCGCCTTCAGCTCTTCCTCATCATAGCCTTCAGTTGGCGTTTGAAGAAGCTTTAGCCCAACGGTAAAATAAGCTACATTTCTTCTCACTGCTTCCTTGAGGTCTGAATCGGTAAAGCTCTCATAATCCTCAATGGCTCTCTCCAGCATGGCTTGGCTCATGCCGATGAGCTGGGCGAAGAATTCCTCTTCTTCAATGCGTTTCAGGGTCTCGTTAAACTGGATATGATACAAGTGGAGAAGGGTGTCAGAGGTTATGAAGATGGGAACTTCCCATTCCTTCATAGTCTTATAAGGTTCTACTATATCGTCACCATGCCACGGAATGACCACAAACCCGTTTTCCCCAAGGAGTTCTTTCTGATTTTCTCCTAACTGGAACTGGGACTCTATCTCTTCTAAATTTGTGATGCTTGTTAAGGCTAGTGGTAAGGAGTAGGGAGGCGAAGCCAAAGTGACAGAGAAACCCTCCATCTCATAGCAGGAGGCCAGCACCAGTTTTGGATTTGATATATCGCCGGCTGTCACTGATGGTATACTTAAAGTAGGCGGCGGCTTCTGGTTCACACACCCGCTCATGAGGATAACGCCAATTAGTACTAAAGAAGTAAGTAATTTCACCTTCATTGAATTCACCCCGCTTAGCATGTTCGCCTGCCTACTATAACGAGTTTCTGAGTAAAAGGTTAGCATTATTCTAGCCTAAAAGTTGAGAGCTGCTTGCCCCATCGTTACGCGATAGAGCTGAGTGTGCAATCATAATTCCGGTGATACTGCTACAGAATAATTAGTTTATTACGGAGAACAAGCAAACCTGACGGTTCAGATACGAGGCTGTCGAGGGTTCTCCAGTCTGCTCGTAATCATCTACCATTCGCTGAGTTCAACCTGAGTGGCTCCTATGCCCCCGTGATGGGGGTCGGCTGCTCTATGAAACCTCACCAAAGGATGTTTTGATAAGTAACGTCCAACTTCCCGACGCAATATACCTGAACCCTTACCGTGAATGACCCACACCCGATATAACCCAGCCTGAAATGCCACGTATAGAAAATCATCGAGCTTGGGGAGAGCCTCATCCACAGTCAGGCCATGGAGATCTATCTCTTCTATGATCGGGAACATCTGTCAATTGCTCGGATATAAACTAAGTCCACGACTTGTTGGCTACCCAATTATACCACTATCGCAGTAATAAGGTTAGACTTGACAACTGTTTGTCACTAACGCCTAAACTGATAGCCCCTCGGAGTTATGAATATATTTTGTGTGTTTTAAGATGGCCATTCTCTTTGAGCTTGGTCTAGCTATGGGATATAAATGCGCAGAGTTCGAAGGCATAATGGACGCTAATGAGCTGGCTTTAAATCTGGATGACTGCTTTCTCCGACTAACCTTACAAGAGCTGGGAAGCGAATTCCGGGAGTGTAAAATACAATCCGTCGCGGTGTGCTTGGCTCCAGCAAAGAAAGGGCTAAAATAATAGCTGGGCTTAACGCTGTCCCTTCTCGTACCTGGCAATTGCCCTGGTTATTAGCCCACCCCTTTCTTTGTAGCTTGCTTCTATTACCATTGAAAGAGGGTCTAATAATTGGACTAAATCTTGAAGGATGCGGTTTACCGCATGCTCCTGTAATATTCCCACATTCCGATAGGAGGTAAGATAATATTTTAAGGACTTGAGTTCGACTAAAGAGTGGTCTGGGACATATCTTATCGCCAATCGGGCAAAATCAGGTAAGCCCGTCCAGGGGCAAACAAAAGTAAACTCCTCGGTCTCATAAACTACCTCAGTCGCAGAACCGGGATAATCAAAGGGGATAGCTTCGAGCACAGCAAAATCGATTGCCTCTTCCTTTTGAATGTCAAACCGTCTTGAAGTATATTTATCCACTACCACTTTGTATCCCTCACCAGTAGTCTCTTTCTGCATTTAGTTGCCTTGAAAGGCATCAAGAAATGTCTCAGGGATTTTGGGGATCTGAGCCTCTACCCACTTCTGAAGACAACCAAAGGAGCAAAAGTCATACTGGTCAACAGACCCCTTTCCTTTCCAGCGAGTAACCGTTAGCCAACCGGCCAACACATTACAGCGGGCATCCTCAGGCAAAGCCTCCCTTTCATAGCAGGGAGTATACGCCACTCTTCTACCACAGGAATAGCATATAGCCATCTTCCTTACTGGCAAGATCAACCTCTACTCATGCTTTTGGGTGTCACTATCCGCTTTAAGAATACTTTACTCCAATGCAGGTTGTAGTCTTGTCAATCCCACCCACGGCGTGAATCTGCTTAACCACACTGCCCACGCCATCCAAGCTTGCCACTCCGATAACTGCAATTACATCAAAGGAACCGGTTACTGAATCCGCTGACTTCACCCCCTCTAACTTTCGGACGGCACTCACTACCTCACCTGCTTTACCTACATCGGCTTCGATCAGCACATAAGCTTTTACCGCCATTGCTCAACACCTCCTGCCTTTTTTGCTTACACTATTTATTATACACCATACACCAATAAGCAAGCTAACGCTAGTAGGTGCCGGTGAGCTTCCCCTGAGCCAGGATGTGCCCTTGCATAGCATCAAGAACCTGCTTCTTAGATACACCTGCCTTCAAATCCAAGACCCGGTCCAGCGCATAAAGAGTAAAGCAGTAGCGATGAGGACGACCCGGTGGCGGGCAGGGACCACCATAGCCAACTCTACCGAAGCCATTCCTGCCCTGTAACGCACCGCTGGGTAGTTGAGCTTGAGTAGGTACAGCCTCTGGCAATCGGCGGTTATCAGATGGAATGTTGAATAGAACCCAGTGGTTAAACACACCACCAGGAGCATCTGGATCATCCACGATAAGGGCTAAAGATTGAGTCCCCTGTGGAAGCTCACTCCACATTAATGGTGGCGATACATCTTGACCCTCACAAGTGTGCTTAACCGGGATTCCTTCTCCATCTTGAAAGGCTATACTAGATAGGGATAATGTCATCTCACCCTCCTCTGGCTAAATCGTATCCAATTATTAATTGAGTGTCAAGGTAGTTTCCTCACAATAAAGGTGAAAGCAAGTTGCGCTGAAGTTGCAAAAACCGTATATCAATTGATACTTCTATTCCATTGGGTTAAATTATAGTTGGGAAGCAGCTAATATGAAAGGAGCAAAATGAGCATTGCAATTTTATATCGAGAAGAATTGAAGGAATACGATTTCGGACCAGGTCATCCCTTTCATGGAGAGCGCTACGAATTATTTCCCCGATTCCTGCGGCAGAATCTAGCTGAAGATGATAACTACCGGATTCTCAAGTCAGACTGGGCGAGTGATGAAGACCTCCTCCTAATCTGCCAAAAAGATTATATTAATTTTACCAGAGATTGCTACAGGGCGCTCAATTTGGGCTTGAGCTACTCTGGTCAATTTCCCCGGTTTCACAGTGGAGATAATATACCGGTTGGTAAGCCAGGAAAGCTTGAAGAAGCAGCCAGGCTGATTATTGGACAAGCTAAGATGGCTTGCCAGTTGGTTCAAGAAGGCAGGTTTGAAAAAGTAGTATCCATAGGTGGCGGACTGCATCATGCCAAGCCGGCTTATGGAGAAGGTTTTTGTCTTTATAATGATGTTGCCTTTTGTGCTATGAATTTGATAGACAAATATAATTTGGATAGAATCCTAATCCTAGATACCGATGCCCACGCTGGAAATGGAACCTCTGAGTATTTCTATAGAGACCAGAGAGTTTTGTTTATTGACCTGCATCAAGACCCAAGAACGCTCTATCCAGGGACTGGTTTCGCCCATCAAATTGGCTTGGACAGTGGAGAAGGGTTTACTATCAACATCCCAATGCCGGTTTATGCTGGTTATGATTCCTATCAATCAGTCCTAGATGAGATAGTTTATCCAGTAGTTGAGGAGTTCAAACCTCAGATTATTATTAGAAACGGTGGTTCGGACCCGCATTTTAATGACGGGCTGACCAATTTGGGGCTACCAGTAAAAGGCTTCAGAATGATTGGAGAGGAAGTGAGAGAAATGGCTAAAATTTGCGATGGCAAAGTCATAGATTTAATTGCTTCTGGTTACAATAAGGAGGTTTTGCCTTATGGATGGCTAGCCTTAATTTCTGGACTGGCCGGTATTAATATTATTGTCGAAGAACCAGAGCCAATCCCTCAAAGATTCAAGGAAGACTCTTCCTTACCGGAGACCAAAAAGGTCATAGAGGAGGTTAAGAAATACCACCAGGACTATTGGAGATGTTTCAATTGATGGGCTTCCAATCCTTACCGATGAATAATGTCCCACTGACAACAAGAAGCTGTAATAAGCGACCCCGGGGGGATTCGAACCCCCGATCTCCACCGTGACAGGGTGGCATGTTAGTCCACTACACCACGGGGCCATCCTAGTTCATTAAGAATTATAGGAATTAGTAAATAAAACTTCCTCTTAGCCAAAGTCTATCAGGAGCAATGTATTGTGTCAAGCTAGTGGACTCCAATATCTTATCAGCACCGTCACCCCAGTAATAGTTTATTTTAACGAATAAGTGAGGTTGATAAAATGAAGTAAATGGGATACACTTAAGATATGATACACCTTGGTACTTCAGGGTTTAGCTATAACGACTGGGTGGGGAACTTCTACCCGGTAGGTATGCCCAAGCGGGAATGGCTTACCTATTATGCCCGTGAATTTAACACCTGTGAGATAAACTCAACCTTTTATGCACTGCCTAAACCGTCTAGCTTAAAAGCTATGACAGAGAAAACAGATGATGGCTTCCGATTTTGTATTAAAGCCAATCAAAAAATGACTCATCAGCAGGAAGATAATGCCCCTTTTTTTGAAGATTTTTGCCAGGTACTAGAGCCTATTATCGCTGCCGGGAAGCTGGGTTGTATCCTGGCTCAGTTTCCCTATAGCTTCGGGTTCAATCGTCGCAACTGGGATTACCTCGGGCTATTTAAAAAACGGTTAGGTGAACTACCGATGGTGATAGAATTTCGTAATGCCCAGTGGATAAAAAGTGAGGTGTTTAACTGGCTTCGTCACCAGGACTTAGGCTTCTGCTGTGTTGACGAACCACAGCTACCTAATCTGTTGCCACCACTAGCTGAGGCAACAAGTAAGATAGGCTATGTCCGCTTTCATGGGCGTAATAGTGCCAAGTGGTGGCATCATGAGCAGGCTTATGAGAGGTATGATTATAGCTACACACCACAAGAGCTCAGCGAGTGGTTACCTAGGATTCAGAAGCTGGATAGTATAACTGAAAAAACCTTTGTCTTCGCCAATAATCACTGGCGAGGTCAAGCAGTTAGCACTATCCGCCAGCTACGGGTAATGCTAGACTAATCTATTCCGTCTATCATTGCTCTCTTAAAAACCACTAAGTATAATAGCTTACCTGTCAGTCCCTAACGGGGGTCAGAAACGGTCCACCTTAAACTTGACAGGTGGGAGGGAGGATGAAGAAGTGACTATTGGTTTCAACATGCTTCGCTCGCGTTTGGAGAGTGAGCAAAAGCGCTTAACTCAAGAATTAGAGCAATTAAGAGCTAGCATCCGTCCTTCTGATGAGAGACGCGAGGGTAGTCCCTTCGGTAAAAGGGAGGAGGAGGCTACAGAGAGCTTCGAGTTAGAGAAGCGGCTAGTCTTAGAAAAGCGCCTAAGAGACCTTCTGGCTGAAGTAGAGTATGCTTTGCGCAAGTTTGAAGAGGGAACCTATGGCTTGTGTGATATTTGTGGTCAATCTATAGACCCAGCCCGATTAGAAGCACTTCCTCAAGCAACCCTGTGCTTGAATTGTAAGGCTCAACAGACAAAGAATGCAAAAGGGAAATCGTCTCCAGGGTAAGTGGCGGAATGTGAGTTTCTTCCTTCCCGCATTACTGGTGGTAACTGCCGACCAGCTCAGTAAGATATGGATACGGTCTTATCCTGAAGAGCAAGTAATCTTTAAGGCGGGGTTCTTTCAGATAATCCATACCCACAATACCGGAGCCGCTTTTGGTTTATTTCAAGGGCAGTCTTTTGCCCTAACTATAGTTGGTTTAGTCAGTGTTACCGCTCTCTTAGCCTATGCTCTCTTCTTTTATCGCCATTTCCCTCTTCTAAACAATAGGCTAAGTAATTTAGCCCTTAGCCTAATTCTTGGTGGCACTCTGGGTAACCTGATAGACCGGCTAAACCCTAACCTTGGTGGTGTTACCGATTTTATCAGTATTGGTATCTGGCCAACATTTAATATTGCTGATTCGGCTGTAGTTGTTGGCACCATTATATTTGCTTATACTCTCCTTCGCTTGGCTCAAACTGAGAAACACTAGAATGGACAAAGTATATAATTTTATAGTTGATGAGCCGGGGGCTCGTCTTGATAAGCATGTTTGTCAGAAGTGCCCAGAGCTATCACGAACATATGTTCAAAAGCTTATTAGTGACGGGCATATCACTGTTAATGACCGTATGACAAAGACGGGACTTAAACTCAACATTGGCGATAGGCTGACCGTTACTATACCCCCCGCTACGCCCAACCCCTTGTCGCCTGAGGCTATTCCATTAAATATCATCTATGAGGATGATGACCTTTTAGTTATAGATAAACCAGCCGGGCTGGCTATCCATCCAGCACCGGGACACCTGAGCCATACCCTGGTTAATGCTATTCTGTCTCACTTACCCAACTTGCCTGATACTGACGACTCACTGCGACCGGGAATTGTGCATCGGCTAGACAAAGATACCTCAGGAGTGATGTTAGTAGCCAAGAATAGACAAGCTCAGGCTAACCTGATAGACCAGTTTAAAGCTCATTCTGTAGTCAAAGCCTATCTGGTATTGGTTAAAGGACACCTCACCCCAGAGAGCGGTGTTATTGAGGCACCTATTGGGCGTGACCCCCGGAACCGAAAGCGTATGGCAGTAGTCACCAAGGGCAGGGAAGCCTGGACTCAATATAATGTGGTCAAGTATATAGGTGACTATACTCTGCTTAAAGTCAAGCCCGAAACCGGTCGCACTCACCAGATACGGGTTCATCTATCGGCTATTGGCTATCCAGTGGTAGGAGACACAACGTATGGATTAAAGAGTGCCTATTCATCACGGCAGTTCATGCATGCCTGCTGCCTAGGCTTCAAGCTACCATCCACCGGTGAATATATAGAGTTCACCTCTGAGCTACCCCCAGATTTAGCCCAGACACTGAAGAACATTACCTAGAATGTTGAGGGGTTAGGTGGTAGAATGGATTATGGTCTTGTTTATTTAATTGCTAGCCACTATTAAAGTAAAGGAGGATTGTAACATGCCTATGAAGCCCGTTGTTATCAAGTTTTTTACTCCCGTTGTCGATGTCACAATCAACGCCTTAATGAATGCGATTGACCAAAAGATGAAACAAGGTGCTACTGAATTCATCCTTCTCATTTCATCCCCTGGTGGTTCTGTTTTTCACGGGCTATCGGCTTACAACTATCTGAAAGGTTTGCCTGTAACCATAACTACGCATAACTTCGGAAGTGTGGACTCTATCGGAGTTGTTGTCTTTTGTGGGGGCAGTAAAAGGTTCTCAGTTCCTCAAGCAAGATTTTTACTTCATGGCGTAAGTGCTGGTTTCAAAAACGAGCGTTTAGAAGAGAAGCAGCTTGAGGAGAGACTGAAGGGGCTGAAGATTGACATGGAGAATATCGCCAAAGTCATAGCTGCAAATACTGGCAAGACTGTTGAAGATGTCACCGATGCCATGCTAGAAAGAACTACACTAAATCCTGATGAAGCCAAAGCGTGGGGGTTAGTTCACGATATCAAGTCTGAGCTATTTGAGACAGGTTCCGAAGTTATATCAATACAATATCAACAGAAGGAAAGCCAGTAACAGCTACGGCTATGAGGGAAAGTTTACATGACTAATTCAGTTAGAGTCCGCTATGCCCCCAGCCCCACCGGTTATCCTCATGTGGGGAATATCAGGACGGCACTGTTTAACTGGCTCTTTGCCAGACACCACAACGGTAGCTTCATTGTCCGCATTGAGGATACCGATGTTACCAGGAAAGTTGAGGATGCGCTGGAGGCTATTCTTGACGGTCTGCGCTGGCTGGGCTTGGATTGGGATGAAGGTCCTGAGGTAGGAGGTAAATATGGTCCCTACTTTCAGTCACAGCGCCTGGAGCTATACCGCCAGACAGTCGAGCGGCTGGTTTCTCAAGGGGATGCCTATTATTGCTACTGCTCCCCCCAGCGTCTGAAGGAGATGCGGGCTGAACAGGTCAGGCACAAGCAACCGTTAGGTTATGACCGGCACTGCCGCCACTTAAGTGAAGAAGAAAGGTCAGCGAAGGAAAAGGAAGGCGTCACACCAGTGGTTCGTTTCCAGACCCCGCTTACCGGGCAGACCGGATTTAATGATTTAATCCGCGGTCAGGTTGTATTTGACAATAATACCCTTGATGACTTTATCTTGCTAAAATCAGATGGCTATCCCACTTATCATCTAGCCAGTGTAGTTGACGACCATCTGATGGATATAAGCCATGTGCTCAGGGCTGAGGAGTGGCTGTCCAGTACTCCCCGCCATCTGCTTCTGTATCAGGCTCTGGAATTTGAGCCGCCGCAGTTTGCCCACTTGCCCATGATACTGGGGACTGACCGGGCGAAATTGAGCAAGCGGCACGGGGCATCGTCTATAACTGAGTATCGGGGGCAGGGCTATTTACCCGAGTCAATGGTGAACTTCATGGCTCTGCTCGGCTGGTCTCTTGATGATAGAACCGAGATTTTATCCCGGCAGGAACTAATAGATAACTTCTCCCTTGAGAGAGTTAGTCAGACCGCTGCTATCTTCAATCACGAGAAACTGTACTGGATGAATGGTGTTTCCCTGCGGGAGTTGAGCCACGAAGAGTTGTTGCGTAAAATCATGCCGTTTTTAGAAAGCGAATTGCCTGAAGAGGTGAAACGGCCTATCTCTAAAGAATATGTGAGCCGAATTGTGCCACTGATTCGGGAGCGGATAAACACACTGGCGGAGGCTGCGACATATGCTGACTTCTTCTTTCTCGATGAACTGGAATATGACGCATCGTCGCTGATGGGTAAGAAGATGTCCGCCGAAACTACACTCAAGGCACTGAAAGCCGCTCAAGAAAAGCTATCCTTATTGGAGAGCTTTGACCATGATTCGTTGGAAGGCACGCTTCGGTCCCTGGCTGAGGAACTGGGACTCAATGCGGGGCAACTTTTCAGCCCACTTCGGGTAGCTACCACCGGCCGCACTGCTGCCCCTCCTCTCTTTGAGACGATGGTGGTGCTGGGTAAAGAAAGATGTTTGGAGAGGATTATGGTTGCGATGGAAAAGCTGGGAAATAACTGAAGTTTGCTGGGATTGTTAGTGAATTCTTCTGAGCAAAGGAGAGAAATCAATAGGATGGTTCCACGAATATGACCACAACCAATTCTGAACCTCCCCGTAATTTCATCCGGGATATTATCAATGATGACCTCCAAACAAACAAGTACGGCGGTCGGGTCCATACCCGGTTTCCTCCAGAGCCGAACGGCTATCTACACATTGGACACGCCAAGGCTATATGCCTCAATTTCGGTATCGCCGCTGAGTTCAACGGCCTCTGCAATCTGCGGTTCGATGATACCAATCCCATCAAGGAAGAGCAGGAATATATCG
>SMTZ1_10003261_pt1 | contig 58899 bp, 47 predicted proteins | sample DeeMarSWOR136_30_FD_25667 | JGI IMG/M metagenome (IMG submission 25667) | reverse complement strand
ATTGGTCTTCATTCAGGGCAGAGAATCCAATTAACCATCAAACCTTCCCCTCCGGATACAGGGATAACCTTTTTTCGAAAGGATGTCCCTGGGCGCCCAGCCATTAAAGCCCAATCAGAAAACGTGATCGACACAAACCTTTCCACAACAATCGGTGTGAACGGATACAGGGTTTCCACGATCGAGCATCTCATGGCCGCGTTTTTCGGCCTGGGCATAGACAACGCCCGAGTTGAACTCGATGGACCGGAGGTGCCCATCATGGACGGCAGTTGCGCGCCCTTTGTTTTTCTTCTCAAAAGTGTGGGTATTAAAGAACAAAGAAATCCGAAGCGCTTTCTTGTGGTCAAGAAGGGATTTGAAGTTTCCGAAGGAGGTCGGTCGGTTTCTCTTCGCCCTTCCACGGAACTTAAGATCTCCTATACCATCGACTTTCATCATCCCCTGCTGAGAGACCAGTCGTACGAGCTCTGTTTTTCCGGCAAGGATTTTGTCAACGAAATAAGCCGCGCAAGAACCTTCGGATTCCTGAAAGACATACAGACCCTCTGGGAGAACGGCCTGGCTTTGGGCGGATCTCTGGATAATGCTATTGTCATTGATGATTTTCGAATTCTGAACGACGACGGACTGAGATACAAAGATGAGTTTGTGAGACACAAAATTTTGGACTTTATCGGTGACCTGGCAATCCTCGGGTGTCCCGTCATCGGCCATTTTGTCGTTGAGAAATCAGGCCACTCCCTCAATCAGATGATGCTGAAACAACTCGTGGATAATCAAAAACTCTGGGAGAGTGTGGCTTTCAGAAACCCACAGGAGTGTTCCCTGAATAGCGTGAAAATACCGGTCTTCGGTTCAATAGATCCCATTCCCGCATAAAATCCCCATCCTGTCCCCAATCTAAATGATTGCATTTCCCCGCCTCCTTGGCTAATATCATATGTGGCCAAAATTCCTGTTTTTTTCGAAAGTGGACTTTACCGGCTCTGTGAGGCACGGTGCCTGGATCTTGCCTTGGCACCGTCCTCCGTGTCTCTGGGAGTACCCCCTTCGGCCGGGTTCTCTTTGAATATCACAGTCAAGAGCCTTTTCTCCGACTCATGATAAAAGTGAAACCACGCCTCTTTGCAGCTATCATTTTCGCGCTGATCGTCCAATACGCCTCCGCAGGTCTGGCGGCCAAAGCCTTTCTATCTGATATTGTTGTCACCAACACCAGAGACGATTTGTTGGTCTATTTCACGGTCAACAATTGCTTCACTGTGGAAATGAATAGAGCGATTGAAAGCGGCCTGAACACCACTTTCACCTTTTTTGTGAAGCTTTACGAAAAGCGGGACTTTTCGCCGGACAGGAAAATAGCCGACAGAGAGATACGGCACAGCATCAAATACGACAGTCTCAAAAGGGTTTATGAAGTGACCCTTCCCGAGGAGAACAACAAGGTGATCACCGTGAGGGGTTTCGAGGAGGCCAAGAAACTGATGGCTGAAGTGGTCGCTTTAAAAGTCGCGCCCCTTTCCGATTTGCGGAAAGGCGGGCGCTATCGATTGAGGATGATGGCTGAACTCGACAAGATCGAGTTGCCATATTACCTGCATTATGTGCTTTTTTTCCTCTCTTTGTGGGACTTTGAGACCGACTGGTATTCGGTCGACTTCAGGTACTAGAGATGGTGATGAAGGCTCACTTGGAGGCTGAACGACAGGATCTCAGAAGACGGCGGAGAGAGCGGTATGTCATCGCCTTTCTCATTCTCGTCATCTCTATACTCACGACCTACCTGGGAATCAAAGTCTTTGATCTGGGATTAGACCTGCCCATCGCGAACAGCATCCTCATTTTCGTTCTCATTGATATTAATGTGATTTTGCTCCTCCTTCTCCTCTTCCTGACCATGAGGAATTTGGTCAAGCTCTTCTTTGAAAGAAAAAAAGGGATTATGGGCTCGAAACTCAGAACCAAGCTGGTTTTGGCCTTTGTCACATTATCCCTGCTCCCCACCATCATTCTGTTTTTCGTTTCTGTGCAATTCATCTCTTCATCCATTGAGTATTGGTTCAATATTCCAGTGGAGCGGTCTCTAAAGAACTCTCTAGAAGTTGGCCAGGGCTACTACAACAGAATTACCGAGGACCTTCTCGCTTACGGCAATAGCTTGAGCCGGGTTATCTCTTATCACGGCTACACGCTTCTTTCCCGCACCGATGAGGTCGACAAGCTCATCAATGAAAAACGGATCGAGCATCACCTGGCAGCGATCAAAGTCCTCTCCAAGAGCATGCAGTTAAGAGCGCTCTCTCAAGACGAGAAACTGGATTTGAGCCCTTTTAAGGAGGTGGCAGCGGATATTTTGAGAAAGAGTTTTGAGAAGGGCACGGATGCTCACGAAATCCAGGCCTCCCCCCATGGCCAGTTGGTGAGCGGGATTGTCCCCGTGTTTTCGAGAACCGAATCAAAGGCCGTGGTCGGCCTTGTTGTGCTGCAAAAATTCATACCCGGCGCCTTTGTTAATCGGTTGAACGCCATATCGAAGGGGCTTGAGGAGTTCAAGCAATTCAAGCTGCTTAAAAAGCCGATCAAGCTGATCCACCTCATCACCCTTTCCATTGTGACCCTTTTGATCATTTTTTCCTCTGTGTGGTTCGGGTTTTACCTTTCCAAAGGCATTACCATACCAATTCAGGAATTGGCCGAAGGGACCAATCGTATCGCTTCCGGAGACTATGACTTTTTCATAGACGTTGAGTCACAGGACGAGGTTGGGGTTCTGGTCAACTCCTTCAACAGGATGACCATGGACCTCAAGAACAGCAAGGTGCAGCTGGAGAGAGCGAATCTGGAGCTCATCAGGAGCAACATAGAGCTCGAACAGAGAAGGCTCTACATGGAGATTGTTCTCGCCAACGTGGCTGCGGGTGTTGTCGCTGCCGGAGCAGACGGCATAATTCTCACCATCAACAAGTCGGCGGAAAAGATGCTTTCCATCAAGGCGGAAAATATCATCGGCAAACATTATAAGGACGTTATAGGGAGGGACCACGTCAAAATCATAAACGCCTTTCTCAGGGACAGAAGCGTTTCCAAAATGGGGTCCATGGAAAAGCAAATCCGCGTATCGGTCAAGGAGAAGGTGCTGACCCTTCTGGTTTCCCTCAATATTCTGCGAGACGACCGTGGGAAGTACCTCGGGCTGGTGGCGGTCTTCGAGGATCTGACGGAGATTGAAAGAGCCCAACGAATGGCTGCCTGGCGGGAGGTGGCAAGACGTATAGCCCACGAGGTCAAGAATCCGCTGACCCCCATCCAGCTGTCTGCACAAAGACTGAAAAAGCGATACGGCGACAAAATAGGCCGCGATGACGGCAAGGTCTTTGAGGAATGCACCAACATGATCATTGATCAGGTGGAAGGCTTGAAGCGTCTTGTGAACGAATTCTCCAGCTATGCCCGAATGCCGGCACCAAACCTCAAACCCAACAATATCAAGGAAATCATTCAAGAATCGGTGAGCCTTTACAGGGAGACTGAAAAAGAGATCAAACTGATATTCAAACCCACCTCTGAGGTGCCCCTGCTCCATCTCGACAAAGAGCAGATGAAGAGGGTCATGATCAATTTGCTGGACAATGCCATTGATGCCATCGACGGGAAGGGTGAAATTGTTATCGACCTTTCATACGATCAAGATCAACAGAGCGTGAAGATCGAAGTGGCAGATGACGGTAAAGTTGCCATCGTCAGCACGATCATAAGCGACCACAACGGCTCTATCCGGGCTCAAGAAAGGCAACCACGGGGAACCAAGTTCATTGTCGAGCTTCCAGTGAAGGCCTAACACGTGCCCCTCTCTCCCTGCCCGACCCATCATTGGGGTTTGAATAACAGTTTAGCTCCATGAAAATCCAGCCGGCGTTGGCCATGGGGATCTCTTTTCAAAAGGGCTAAAATGTTACGGGTCTGATTCCTTCGCGAAAGGTGGGACAGGATATCGCTTTTTCAACTTCCCCTGTAGAGGCATTACAGCCGCTCATCTGTACCACCACCTTCTTTCCTTTCAGCTGTTCCCCAAGTCTTAAAGCTGCCATGAGCGCAGCAGCCCCTGCCCCCTCGGTCAGGTGATGGGTGTAATACATGGCCAGAGCCATGGCCTCGGTGATGTCCTCTTCCGAAAGAAGCAAAAAATCATGGAGCCCTCCTCGATAAATCGAAAAGGGGAGCGCATACCCTTTGCCGGTCGCAAACCCCCCGGCGAAGGTCTCATTCGGCGCAGAGCAGATTCTCCCTTTTTTCCACGATCGATACGCTGCCGGAGATTTCTCCGCCTGCACGGCGATGACCTCTATTTCGGGTCGAAATCCTTTCAAAACGGTTATGGCCGCCGCCGCTTCACTGCCGGCGCCAAGAGGAACGATCATCACATCCACGTCCGGCAAATCCTCCATAACTTCCAGGAACTCTGTGCCCACACCGTTGATGAGGTGAGGCTCGTCAGCAGGATGGGCGTAATAAAGCCCCCGTTCCTCGCACAATTGCTCAACCACTTCTGCCGCTTCTTCAAAGGTGCGGCCTGCTTCGATCAGTTCGGCTCCGGTTTCTCTAATCGCTCTGTTCTTGGCTGGATTGTTGTCCTCCGGCACGACGACCACCGCAGCGAGACCATGCCACTGGGCTGCCGTTGCTATAGAAAGCCCATGATTGCCCGTAGAGAAAGTTGTGACGCCCCTTACATCTCTTTGTCGCAGATGATGGATGAGGTTGATGCCGCCTCGAATCTTGAAACTGCCGGTTGGGTTGTGATTTTCGTGCTTGACATAGACCTCGGCACCTATGACCCTGCTGAGACCCTCGTAGCGGATCATCTGGGTGGGCTTCAGGAATCGGTTCACAACGGGACGCGCTCTGAAGACCTCAGCCACGCTGACCGGGTGACTTTTCAGATCCTCCACAGTCCCTTGCACATTAGACCCTTCACGCATAGCTCGTCTTCAATTTCCCTTCCAGCTTATTTCTCTCCATGGCCAGCGTGACCAACCGGTCAATCAAAGCACGATAGGACATACCGCTTACTTCCCAAAGTTTGGGGTACATGCTGATGCGAGTAAAACCAGGAATGGTGTTCAGTTCATTGATAATAATCTCCTCACGACCCCGTAAGAATAAGTCCACGCGCGCCATCCCTTCGCAACAGAGTGCTTGAAAAGAACGAATGGCCATATCTTGGATCGCCGTTACCACATCTGCCGGTAAGTTGGCGGGTATTTCAAGAATGGCCCCCTTTTCATCGATGTATTTCGCCTCATATGAATAAAACTCATGTTGTGGAAGGATTTCACCTGGAACCGAAGCCGTGGGATTTTCATTTCCCAACACGGAGCATTCGATTTCCCTTCCTTGAATGAATTCCTCGACCAGGATTTTGCTGTCGAACTGAAAAGCCTCCCGAACGGCTGATTCAAACTGGTCCTCCGCACTGACCTTATGAACGCCTACAGATGAACCGAGATTCGCCGGTTTGATAAAGAGGGGCGACCCCAGTTGAGCCCTCAATTCCTGAAAACGCGCTTTGTCTCCAGAATCCCGGCTCAAGGTCACAAATCGAGCGATCGGTATTCCGGCATCACGCAGCAAACGCTTCATCACATCCTTGTCCATACCCACCGCCGAACCCAGCACACCCGCCCCTACAAAGGGAATATTCGCCAACTTCAGTAAACCCTGAATGGTCCCGTCCTCACCGTATGGACCATGGAGAATCGGGAAAATAGCGTCAAGCGGATCAACGGGTTCTTTGCTCTTGAGTCGGATCAACTGTTGATTGTCATCTCCCAGTACAATGGCGAGCTGCTCATCGCTCTGAACCAGTCTTATGCGCTTGGGATTGTCCGGGTCTAGAAGGAACTCTGAAGGATCGGCCAAATACCACTCCCCTTGTTTATCGATGGTGATCAAAACGATATCATATTTTTCGCGGTCCACCGCTTCGATGACGTTTTTCGCCGACTGGAGCGATACCTCGTGCTCAGCCGATTTGCCCCCAAACAGAATACCCAAGCGAATCTTTCTCGTCATTGCGACTCCTTTTTGTGTAACACAAATTTGTCAATAAAAGAACGCCTCTATCACAGCGCGCCCCAAGTCGTCGAAATCAATCCCTTCCATTTCCAGCAAGCGCCGCTTCATTTCTGGGCCGCCCTGATAGCCGCCTGAGAACCTGTTTGAGCGAATGGCCCGGTGGCATGGTATGAGAAAAGGGAAGGGGTTCTTTGCCAGGGCATTGCCGACAGCGCGGGCCGCCTTCGGTTTGCCCAAATACCCGGCGATGCGCTTATAAGTACTCACAGCCCCACGAGGAATGCCATGTTCCGCGTACAAAACCTGCTGCTGGAACTGAGAGCACAAATCCATACGGGCCATTTTAAGGGAAAATCTGACATCCTGACCACAAAGAAATGCTTCAATATCATCGGCAAGGGCATCAATTTCAGAGCAAGAAGAGAGAGGCAAACCAGGAAACAGCATAGACCCTTGTTGCTCGGCAGACAAAGCCGGGTTGGAGAGAAGAATTCGAGCCACTTTCGGGTCTTTGCCAAAAACAGACCAGACTATAACCACTGGCCCAAAGGGGGTCGAGCGAATGCAGAATGCATGCGCTGCAGGGTTTGCGTTCTCCAGGCCTTTTACATGAAGGATCGATCCTTTTATTGATTCCCTCCGAAGCATCGGTTCAGCCAGCAGGATGTAAGAGGAACCTCCATAACGAATAGACAGGCCTTATCGCTGGCTGGCTCCCTGGGGAACTGGTATCACCTCCCAGAAATACCTTGAAAAAGTTCTCGCTTGCTCGAGGGGCCGTTGGGGGGTAGTCGTCCAGCCCGCAACCATGCCTTCTGTGCCTTTGGAACGGCCCCATATTCCTCATGCTGATCACTGGGCAGCCCCAGACGATAATGCATCAAACACCCTATATCTCCTGGGCCTGCCCGCCGACCCCTATTGACGTTATGGGGGCGTCTTACAAGCTCGGAGGGAATTTGGGTTGCGGGTCTGTAAGACCATCCCCCAACGGCCCCTTGAAAGAAGGAACGTTGTCAATTCAAGCTTCAGGAGCAAACATCCCTTTTTATGGGGAATAAATTCGTTCCCCTTGAGCTCCACTGGCTGCACCACCTTAAATCCCACATCCTCATACAAATTCAAGGCAGCCGTGTTATCCGCAAAAACTATCAGACTCAGAGACTCAAACCTGTTTTCTGCGGCCTTCTCCTTGGTCAAGCCGATCAAGGTCTTTGCAATGCCTCTTCGGCGATGTGGCTTCACCACGCTTATAGCATCCAGGTACCAACTGTTCTCAACGCGCGCCGAAAAGAAATGTCTCAGGTGTTCAAGCCTGTCTCCAGGAAAGAATGCCCTCATTTCCGGTGTGATGTCGTGGAGGTGAGACGCATAGGAAAGGGCTATTCCCACAACCTCTTGGTTGTGCTCTGCTATGATCGCACTCCTGTACGAATGGGGATACTGATCATTTTCAAGACCGTAGGTCAAGACCTGGATCGGGGAGAGACCCGGTACCACCCCCTGAAATAGGTACTCCACAACACCACCAGATGCAAGGCTAATCAGTTCTGCAATCTTCGCGCTGTCCCCTTTCCTACCCGGTCTGTATGTGGTGTCCATGGTGACCTCACCGGATCGATGGGCGCTGAGCACTCCATGGATTATTTAGCCTCCCCGTCGCCCCGCTAAAACGGGATCTCCTCTTCGTCACGACAAACCGCGGCGCGGAGCATTCTGGCGAAGGAGAGTAAAGGAAGACTTATGCTTTGTGGAGTGCCAAGTCCAGAGAAGTGGGAATCCAATTCCGTCGACAGGCTGGGCAATCACTTGGGCGGCAGTGACTGCGCAAACGCCAGTCCTTTGTCAAGCCAGCGTTTATATTGTTCCGGGGACTTGAGTTGCGATTTCGGGATCATGACCCAGCCCTTCATGACTCTGCCGGTGATGTCAAACGCAAAAGCTTCACCCGAAGCGATGGCGCACCTTGCTTCGTCCTCTGAGCCGAGGCGGACGATAATGTTGTCCTTGTGGATACCGAAGGCCATGTTACCCCGAATGAAATAGCATACCCCGCCAAACATTCGTTTGGAACCGAGTTCTTCATCTGCCGTGTAGATCGCGTCGATCTTTTGCTGAATATCCTGGTCGTATGCCATCGTGATTCTTTCCGGCCCAATACATGCCATCCTTTGCGCGTTTAGAACCGCCGCCGCATTGATCCGTCAAGAGCAACATGGAGGAATGCCACTATGTTACGGGCATGCCTCTATCTCATATGTCTTCCCGATGTGATGGCCTACGAAAAGTCCCTGTCCATGCGGTCTTGCGGCCATCACTCCTTGCTTTCTCAATGGCTTGGTTGCACAAATTCCGAATGACATCAGATAGTGCCGGGGCAACGTTGCCCGCCGTGTTCATTCCAGACACCGAACGGATGTACTTCTTGAGTTTGGACACGACCACGAGTACTTCCTTTTCACTTTGAGAATTGCTCATTTTCTTTCCTCCTTTTCAGTGTTGTTGGCAAACGTATCTGACAGTGGCTGCTGAGCCGTCCTCCTAATGGGAAAATTGCCAGAGGCCGATTTCCGTACCAAAAACCGAGCATACCCTAGGTCGGTTATATCCGGTGGGCCGCTCATCAGCGACCCCAGCTTTAGCGGTTGACGGATATTACACCAATGAAAAAGGTTTGTCCAGTTTTACCCTAGCCGTCAGCATTGTTCCGCCTTGCCAATACTTCCCTCAGTTGTGCACGAACTCGCCCACCAGAGACAGCCATTACGATGGATAACACGGAACCAATTTCATCTTCTGTGATGCCTTCTTCCTTGGCTCCGCCAAGGAAAAGCTCCATTCAGGGGTAGCATGCTACGGCCATAGATGATGCAATAAAAAGGAGCAAAGTCGTCTTAGAGTCGAATGCACTGCTTTTGAAAACTGAATCGTAAAACTGGGAGTAAATTTCATCTAGATTTTCAGGTAGCATCATTTAACCTCCATGGGGCCTTTATTTGTCCATGCTTCATATGGCATAACAATGACTATACAGAAGCATTTCTATGAATAATAATGTATAGTTGCTCACACGGAATTCTCTTGTATATCCATCTGGAGCATGAATCTTACCGAGGCGTAGCACCACTCAGGATAGCAAGAAAAATTGATAAAAAAAGAAACTTCCCAAGCAATTAAGCTAAAACATAATTTAACCTAGCATAATATAAAACAGCTAAATAAAATACAACTGTAAAGTGGAGAATACCCCCCAAGCTCCTCGTTCAAGTGCGGAACGAAATCCGCCTGTTCTGAGCAACGTCAAAGAATCGAAGGGGAGTGAGTGATGAGTCCGCATTAGCGATCACAAATGTTCAATGCTGAAGGACTCTAAGACAAACGGCAAATGAGCAATGAGAGCGCTTGATTGGGCGAAAATACATGAAAAAAGCGGGTTTTCAGTGGCGGCATTGCCGCTGGCTGCGCTTTCCTTTCTCTACGGCGCGGGTGTCAGGCTAAGGGTGAGAACTTTCGGAAACAGCCGAAGGAAATCCCTGCCCGGTTTTGTGGTCAGCATGGGCAATCTGACCACGGGTGGCACCGGGAAGACACCCGCCACCTGTATGTTGGCAGAATGGGCCGTGAATGAAGGCTATCGCGTGGCCGTGCTTTCCAGGGGCTATGGCAGCAGGAGTAAGAAAAAAATCCTTGAGGTGTCAGACGAACGTGGTATAAGCGCCACTCCGGCTGAGGCAGGGGATGAACCCTACCTTTTGGCGAGAAGACTGCAAGGGGTTCCTGTCATCATCTCCAAGAGAAGGTACCCGGCCGGTCTGCTGGCCCATGAAAAATACGGCACCAATTTTTTTATTCTTGATGATGGATTTCAGCACCTGGGTCTTGAAAGGCACCTGGATCTTGTCCTCATGGATGCAACGAGCCCCTTTGGGAACGGCCATCTTCTGCCCTGGGGTCCGCTAAGGGAGCCCGTGGGCCATCTCAACAGGGCAGACGCCTTTGTCCTCACCCGATCTAATCGCGCATCCTTAGAGTCCGGGCGCAATCCCAAAAGACTTCTTCAAAGGAGGTTTCCGAAGAAACCGGTTTTTGAGAGCGTCCATGTGCCGAAGAGGATTGTCTTCCCCAATCGTGGCGAGGACCATGCTCCTGACTTCCTGAATGAAAAACGGGTCGTCGCCTTTGCTGGGATTGCCCGGCCCGATGCTTTTAGAGATACGCTCAAAGCGCTCGGCGCTGAACCGGTCGCCTTCAAGGCCTTTAGGGACCATCATTCATTCACAGAAGCGGAGATCCGACGCCTGAATGAAGATATCGCCCGATTGAATGCCGACTGCCTGGTGACAACCGAAAAAGATTGGGTCCGGCTGAAAGACCTGGCCGTGGAGTGCCCCAATCTGGCGTTCTTGAGCATCACCTTTGAACTGCTGGGAGAGCACGAGCAATTTTTCAGCATGATTAGAGAAAAGGTTAAACAAGGGCAAAGCCCTTGAATGTCAAATGCCAAAGCCCGAATTACAAATAAATGTCAAAGCCCAAAATCCAAAAACTGACTTGGCTGGAATTCGTCTCTTAGCAATAAATTTGTGTTCAATTTGCGCAAGAAACTTCTTCAATGCACGGCAGACCCTTTCCTGTAAAGCGATTCGGAAGAATACATGGCGATTCAACCTTTTCCCTTTTTGGCTCCGGCTCGTCCGGGTTAAGGGTTTGTACATTTAATCATTTGGATTTGATTTGTCATTTGGGCTTTGGCATTTGAAATTTCACAATCATCAACCTCAATCGGATATACGTTCTAGCCAAACAACAAACAGGAAGCATTAGAACCCCGGTAACCGTTATGCTCTACAGATTGATCCGTACGATGCTTCTGCTCATGTCTCACATCCCCTTGCCTCTTGCGCAGCTCAAGGGGAAGGGATTGGGGACGATTGCTTATCTTATCCCCATGAGCAGGAAGTCGGTAGCCTTAGAAAACATCCAGCAAAGCTTCACCAACATCACAGAATCTGAGGCAAAGAACCTTCTTCGTAGCATGTACATGCACTTTGGTCAGATGTTTTTTGAAATTCCCCATGTGTTTCGCATGAGACCTCAAACCGTGCACAAATATGTGCTCTTCGAAGGTCAAGAGCATTTGATGAACGCCATGAGCAAAAAAAAGGGCGTATTCTTCCTCACCGCCCACTTTGGAAACTGGGAGCTCATGTGTGCCGCTGTATCGCTGCGCTTCGGCAACTTGGCCGTGGTCGCAAGACCTGCTGACTTCGCGCCCCTGGATCGCATTATCAACGAGCTCCGTTCCCTGTTCGGCACCGAGATCATTCCCAAGCAAAAAGGCATGCGCCGACTTCTGACCCTGATTAAAGAGAACAAACTTGTGGGAATCCTGCTGGATCAGAACGTGGACTGGTATGAAGGCGCTTTCGTTCCCTTTCTTGGAAGATGGGCATGCGCCAACAAGGGCCTCGCCCTCCTGGCCCTGAGGACAGGAACGCCTGTAGTCCCTGTTTTCCCGGTGAGGCAGAGGGATGGACGATACCGGCTCATTTTTGAAAGAGAGGTGGAGCTAGTGAGGACAGGGGATAAGACCAAGGATGTGGAGGACAACACGGCGCTCTTCACAAGCATTATTGAAAGGTACGTGCGAAGCTATCCGGACCACTGGTTCTGGTTTCATAAGAGATGGAAAACAAAGAACTATTGTGAGCTGCCATTCTAGCAAAGAACCCGGGCCCTGAGCACTCCAGGGAGGGGATTTTAGGGCTGGAGCGATAGCGTGACGGCACGACATGAAGGGGAATGATGGAATAGTGGAAATGATGAAGGTTTCGGGAAAGTTGCCCATCGACAAATCGAAGGTCCGTCGCATACTGATCCGGGCCACGAACTGGGTTGGGGATGTGGTGATGACCATGCCCGCCCTAGAGGCCGTTCGGGAAAATTTTCCTTACAGCACCATCCATGTGCTGGCTCGTCCTTGGGTTGTTCCCCTCTTTGAAAACCACCCTGCCGTGGATCGTGTTATCCTCTTGAGCAAAGACAAAGGATACCCGCGAGACGTCATCGAGATCTTCAGGGTGGCAAACAAAATCCGGCAACACCAATTCGATCTTGCCATTCTCTTCCAAAATGCTTTCGAGGCGTCCCTTTTGGCCTGCATCGGCCGGGTCCGGCTCAGGGTAGGCTACAATACGGATGGCAGAAGATTCCTTCTAACCCATGCTGTGATCCGGAATGAGGATATCCTGAAAAAACATCAGGTGGAGTACTACCTGGCCATTTTGAGGGCCATGGATTGGGTGGCCCCAACAAGAGAGCCCCGTGTCTTCGTCTCAGAAAAGGACAGGAAATCCGTTTACGCGCTGCTGAGTGCCCACGGCATAAAACAGGAGGATCTCTTGGTGGGATTGAGCCCGGGCGCCGTCTACGGCCCAGCCAAACGTTGGCCTGTAGACCGTTTCGTGGCCATAGGAGACCGGGCTGTGGACAGGTGGGGCGTGAAAGTCGTCGTTGTGGGAAGCGATGCAGAGAGCCAGCTCTGCAAAGGCTTGACAGGGGCTATGAAACGTAACGCCTTGAATTTTTGCGGCATGACAACCCTCGGGGAAGTCATGGCATTGATTGAGCGATGTCACTTTTTCGTTTCCAACGACTCTGGGCTGATGCACGTGGCCGCAGCCTTGAATGTCCCCACCGTCGCCATCTTCGGATCCACCGATCCCCTAGCCACAGGCCCCAGAGGTAAATACGCTCGCATTGTGAGGCATCCCATAGATTGTTCCCCATGTCTGAAGCCGCAATGCGACATCGGTTACCCTTGCCTTTTGGCGATTGAACCGCAGGAGGTGTGGGACGAGATGGAGGAACTGAAGAGGAGGCTGGATAAGAATCCGAGCCCTGAGGGCTCCAGGACTGAAGTGATGGAGTAATGGACGACATCATATGGGAACGATGGAATAGTGGAAGAATGGAATAATGGGTCCTTAAGGCATCCTATCTCTTTTCACCCAATATTCCAATATTCCTTTGATCCAGTACTCCAAACAGCTTTTTCCATTAGAGCCCAAGGCATTGAAATTTGACCGTCCGACAGCGGGAGTTCTCTATGATTAAACAGATACGGGAGGAAAGATGAAAAAGCCTGCCCTTTTTATTGATCGTGACGGCACCATCAACGAGCAGATGGGCTATATCAACCACATGAGCCGTTTTGTTATATTTCCCGGCGTTTCCGAGGCTGTGCGGCTGTTGAATGAAAATCACTTTCTTGCCATCGTTGTTTCCAACCAGTCCGGGGTCGCCAGGGGGTATCACCCCATTGGATTGGTCCACGAACTGCACGCCTATTTACAAGGATTTCTGAAAAAGCAAGGCGCTGCCATTGACGGCATTTTCTTCTGTCCCCATCATTCCAGGGGCACTGTCCCTGAGTATACCCGGACGTGTCATTGTAGAAAGCCCGAAACAGGCCTTATAGACCAGGCGTGCGAGTCCTTTGACATTGACCTGGCGAACTCTTATGTTGTTGGGGACCGACACACCGATATGGAAATGGCCCATCGGGCCGGCGTGAGAGGCATTCTGGTCAAGACCGGTTACGGGCTGGGGGAGATCGATTACGTCCTGCCCCACCAGTCCACACAACCTGCTTACATTGCAGAGGATTTGTTGGAGGCGGTTCAGTGGATATTGGGAAACAGGACCGGCTGAATTTATTGTACAGGGAGTGGACATGACCGGTCTGTATTGATAGAATGACACTTCATATGAAAGATAAGCCGGACAACCGGGCCGGCGAAAAGACTTTATCAACATTGGCCTGTCTTTGTTCCGGATGCAAAACCCTGGCATTTTACCCAAAGGAGATTCGTCATGGCAATCAGTAAAGAGTTGCTCGATATACTGGCATGCCCCAAATGCAAAGGTGATATTTATCTAAATGATGCCGGGGACGGGTTAATCTGTGACAGCTGTAAGCTTCTCTATGAGATAAAAGACGACATTCCCATTATGCTTATTGACGAAGCAAAGCCCATTGAGTAGCAAGGCAGGGCTCAGCCTCTGGACCGCCATCCCATCCGGCGGGAAAGGAGGCTCATATTTAGGAGTCGAATCATGAAATATAACAAGATTGCCTTGATTTTCCCCGGACAGGGCTCTCAGTATGTGGGTATGGGTAAAGAACTCTATGACAAATTCAAGCTTGTCAAAGACATCTATGACGACGCAAGTTCTGTGCTCGGCTATGATGTCGCTGAAAAATGTTTCAAGAAACCCAAACTGGGCAGCAAGTTCATGCACAGAGCGGATCTGGACAAAACCATTTTCACACAGCCTGCGGTGATGGTTACGAGCTACGCCTGCTTCAAAGTCTTCGAGGAATTTTGTCGGAGACACAGCGTCAAGCTCAATGTTTCCTTCCTTGCAGGCCACAGCCTCGGTGAATATACCGCACTGTTGGTTTCCGGAGCCTTCGATTTCAGGACTTGCGTTGACCTCGTCAATAAACGGGCAACTTTCATTACCGAATTCAGCCACCACTACCCCGATGCCGGGCTTATGGCCATCGTCAACAGGGGTAAGGCCCTCGACTACAGCGAAATAGACAAATTGTGTAAAGATGCTCAGGTTTACGTGACATTGGTGAACACCAAGAGCCAAATCGTTGTTGGAGGGTTCAAGAGGAATCTGGATAGTATGGCCAAGCAATTAAAAAAGGAAGGGATGCTTGCCACCCATCTGAGGGTAGAAGGCCCATTTCACACCCCGCTCATGAAGCCCGCCGCGGACCAGTTTAAACGAGAACTTTACAGCAGCCACATGGCCATCGCCCTTAAGCCGATCATCGCCAATGTCACTTCACAGGCTATCGTAGATCCCAACCACATTAAGGATGAACTCTATGAGCAAATTTTTACCTGTGTGGACTGGCGGCGATCCGTTGAAAAGATGGTCGATAACGGGGCAGACCTGTTCATCGAGATCGGTCCCAAGAAGGTGCTGTCGAATATGATCAAAGATATCGATGATGCCGTGCCGAGACTCAACATCGAGGACATAGAATCTCTTCAATCCACCATGAGGGAACTGGGAACCACCATAAAGGTCTGACGCAAAAGGGACTTCTGTGGGAGAGGAAAGGGGCAAAAACAGGGCCATCGTCACGGATGTCACCCTAAGAGAATACGGCCAGAATGTTCCATCCCATTATCTTCACATCTTCACCACCGGAATCAGGGCGGCCATTGCCAGAAGACTCATCGAAGCCGGTTTCACCCACCTAGAACTCTTCTCCTGTGTTCACTCCAAAATAGCCCCAGCGATGCAAAAGCCTATCTTGAAGGAGATAGGGGGAGCACTGGGCCGCTACGAGAAGGTTTGTTTTATCACCCTTGTTCCCAATAAAAGCGGTTACGAGAGTTTTCTGGCCCTGAATCTCGGACCGGACGGATATCACCACACTATGGGCGTCTTTTTTTCTGCTTTTGAAGCCCATAACCGGGCCAACCTGGGACGGTCCATCCAGGAAACCATGGAGGAGTACAAACCGATCATACAGGACGCCCTATCCCGAAAAACGCACGTCGTCGGCTACGTTTCAGCAGCTTTCGGGTATTTGGTTCCCGGGAGAAAGGAAATCTTGAAACCGGACTTGGAAGACCTGACCGGGTATATCCGCTTCTACTTTGATCTGGGGGTAGAGAGGGTAACCTTATCGGATCTCCAAGGTGTGGCAAGTGCCGAGGAGACACGCAGAATTCTCGATCATCTCCTGAGCAGGCTGAAGGGAAGACATATTGAAAGTCTCGGGTACCACCCCCATCACATTTCGGCCGAAAAAGCGATCGCCAACAGCAAGGTCGCCTATGATTTGGGGGTTAGACGTTTTGACGCATCCCTTGGCGGAACCGGGGGTTGCGTCACAGGGGCCCCCGGCAACCAGCCAACGGAAACGCTGGTTCAAGCTTTGAAGCAATGGGGCGCAGAAACGGGAATCGATGGCAGAGCGGTCAGAGCCTTGGCTGAAATGGTTCAAAAAGAGCTGTACGCCAAAATCCCCCTTTCCCAAGTGCGCCATCCGCAATCAGAATCGAAACCAACACGGGTGGAATGATGAAAGCCCTTCGTCCGGTTCTCAGGCCTTTCATCCATTCGTTATGTGACAATGAGATCGTGCTCGTGCTCAGCGGCTGAAGGGAGCGGTGCTCGTAGTCGTAATCGCTTACGCTTACGCGCACGAGCACGAAAGAATATGGAACAAGTGGATTTGCCCAAAACCACCTAGGCTTTTCTTTCCAGCACCTCCCTTGGCACTTCCGCCTTTTCGGGCCACCCCTCGGGAATGATCTGGCCGGGCTTCTCGTTGTTCTTCTGCTTCAGTTGATCCAGCTTGGGCCGCTTGAATTCCTCTCTGGGCTCCTTCGGAATCCTGCCGTTAAGGATCGCCTCTGAGCGCAGTCTCCTGCCGATCGTCCGCTCCATCAGGGTACCGAGCTCCAAAATCCGATCCACATTGATGCCTCCGATATCGATTCCCATTTCGTCGAGCATAACGCACATGTCTTCAAAGGTGATAAGGCCGACCACGTTGGGATCCCTGTAGTAGTAAGAACCCGTGCCCGGCACAGGAACTTTGTCCAGGAAGTTGGCCGGCTGTCCGCCCAGTCCGCCCAGGGTGCCTTCGAAAATCTCGATACCCGCCTGCAGTGCAGCCAGAACATTCGCCAGCCCCCACCCGCGGGTCACATGGAAATGGCCCACGTGGAGATCTGGGTTCGGCAGCGCATCCAGTATCATGGAATAATACCTGTAGACCTGGTCCGGGGGCGCTGAGCCGTCATGGTCGGCATGCTCGATATCGTCCGCTCCGATGCTCAGCCATCGCCTCGTGAATTCCACAGCGTCTTCTAACTTTGTGGGTCCGGATATGGGGCTTCCCCAGATGGTGCTCACGGTTCCACACATCTTGATGCCCGCATCTTTACATTTCTTGATGCAGCGCTCCGCCTCTTTCCAATACTGAGGCAGCGTGGAGCCGCTGTTTGCAAAATGATGTTGCTCATCGGTGGAGACCATCATGAGAACACGATCCGGGCCATATCCTTGATCCTTGAGTTGAATGGCCCGATCCACCCCCGGCTCTCGGATGGTGATAGCCGTCCATTCCACGTCCTCCGGGTTGATGCCTTTCCTGGACAGTCTCTTCGCAAAATACTCGTCTTGCTTAATGCCTTTCAACACCTCTTCAGCATCCTTGAATTGGGGCATGACACGCGGATTTCCCAGGTTGGTCGCCTCCAATCGCTTCACACCGGCCAGAGCCAGTTCCTGTAAGTAATAGATCTTCGCCTCTGTGGGAATCCATGATTCCTCGTGCTGAAATCCATCCCTTACGGTGATATCGGCCAACCTGACCTTCTTGGGCATCCTCGTGTGAACCCTAAATAAATCATATTCTCTCATTCTATCCCTCCTTTTTTCCTCCTTTGTATATAGCCTCATAGATCGTTGCGCATACTTTTTCCAATCTTGTCGTAGGGGCGGGATTTCTTCCCGCCCGGAAAAATGTTGAAATCAGCTCATCGGGTGGGCATGAAGCCCACCCCTACATACAATTTTGTTTTGGAATAAAATACGCGTCTATTTTTGGCACTATGTACAAGATTATGAATATCCCAATCTTCAACCTTTAATCGATCTTGGTAGCAGCATCTGATGGTGAGGACAGATACTGGTCGGATTCTGATAGCACGCCCGTGCAAAACCCACAAAATAGTCCCGCAGCTTTGCCATGGGCACGATCTCATCCACCAGACCCGCCTTTGCGCAATAAACCGGCCTCGACTGATCATAATACTGCTGGGCGAGGGCATTCATCCTCTCGATCACGGGATCAAGGGATCTTCCCCCATCCCTTTCCTTGACAAGGCGCCTCGCAAAGGCGGCCACCGACGCTGTCTCCCCATGCATAACATAGATTTCAGTGGTCGCCACGCCCAGGGTGAAAGCGTTGTTCCGGGTTGCCTGAGGCCCTCCCATGATGTAATGGGCCGCAGCCGTTCCCTTTCGCAATACCACACACAACATGGGAACATGGGACGACTCGATGGAGTAAATGAGGGACTGTCCGAGGCCGAGGAGTTCCGCCCGCTCGGCGATGTCTCCTACATCGATCCCGCTTGTGTCCTGGAACCACAACATGGGTATTTTGTCTCGCCCGCAGAACATCACCAGTTCGTTCATTTTGATAAGCCCTTCCCGGTAAAGCTTGCCCCCGATTCCCATGTACTGCCCTTCCGCATATCCGGGGTAGTCTTGGCCCAGGAACCCCTGGCGATTGGCGATCACCCCGATGGGAAAGCCGTCGATTTTGGCAAGCCCGCAGTAAACTTCCGGGCCGTAGTCCGGCCTGTATTCCATGTGTTCGCTGCTGTCAAAAAGCCTGGCAAGCACCTGTTCGATGCTGTAAACCCGCTTCTGGTTGAAGGCCACCACGTAGTTCAGTTCATCCGGTGGGTAAGCGGGTTCCGCAGGGGCCGCAACTCGGAACGCCGACGGGTCATAACAAGGCATCCCTGCCATACAGTTTCTTATGGCATCGATCACGCCTTCCTCCGTGTCGAAGATCTGCCTCATAAAGCCCGTTCCGTCATGGTGAATCTTCGCGCCTCCGGGGGGCTCTGCTTTAAACTGCCTCGTGGCATCAATAAGCATCTCGGCCCCTTCCAGATCAAAATATCCCTTGGGTGACATGCCGCTCACAATGCCGCCACCACCCACAGCCATATTGGATTTTTCGTGGGCGAAGATGATGGCCGGGCTGATGGCATGGTACCCGCCGCCCGCAGGATTGGTGCCGTACATTCCCACAATGACCGGGATCCCTTTTTCAGCCAGCTCAGAATGCCTGAAAAAGGTCCTTCCCCCGGACCGCCGACCGGCATAGACCTTTTCCTGCTCTGTGAGCTTGACACCACTGCAGTTGAGGACCCATACGAGCGGGATGTTCAACCGCTCCGCCATGTCCTGGGCTCGGAAAACATGCTCTCTCTGACCCGGAATCCAGGCGCCGGCAAGGACTTTGTTGTCTGATGCGATGATGACGGCGTATCGGCCTGATATCTTGCCCAACCCGGTGACAACCCCTGTCGTACCCTCTTGGTTGAACTCCGGGTCATACAAGGTATTCAAGGGCAGAAACGTGTTCGGATCAACCAGAAGGTCGATCCTTTCCCACGCAGTCTTCTCTCCCCTTTTGTGAATCTTTTCCATGGGGATACCCGTTTTCTTTCTCTCCTCCGCGGCTTCCGCCACATCTTGGTCTACCGTGAAGATCTCCTGGGCGAACACCCCCTTATACCCTGTAATCTGCGACCCGTTGTTCCAGCGTGGCGATCAACCCTGCTCTGAACCTTGGATCTCTGTAAAGTCTGGCATCCGCCTCCATCTCCTTCTCAACAAAGGAAAGTTCATCAAAGGCAGACGGATGGTAACCCTTCAAAAGCTCGCTCAAACCCTCAACGGACTGCGGCGCCAGAGGTCTTCCCATCTTTTTCATCTCCTCCTTGACCTCTTTTAATGGCTTTCCCCACACATGAGAGTAGTTCTCCGGGTTCTTCCTTCTTTCCACTTCTTGAGAGATCTCTTCCTCCCTGGCCAATGCGGTTCTATCCGCTTTCCCAATCACAGGGATCTCTTCCTTGGCGCATGTGGCTATCTCCAGCGCTTTGGGCAAAAGAAGCATCCCGGTTTCATCGTTATGGGCCTCTAAGGCCTGGAGATAGGCGGCCTTGTCCGCCTTAGGATCATCTGTTTTCTGCCGCTTCGGGAAAGGAAAGAGCACGTCTACAGTCACGTTATAGATGCCGATCTCCTTGAGCTGGGAGGCCTTCACCTCCGTGGAGGTCATAGCCATGTACTGGGCGTTGGTAAGCCCGGCCTTAACCAGCGTTCTGGCGACTCCTGACCAGCCCGGGATGAGCCCGATCATGGCTTCACTGAAACACATGCCGCTTCTGGAATCACCCACCAAGTAATCCGCCATGAGCGGGATCTCCGCCGAACCTCCGAAACGTGTCCCTCCCCCACAGGCGGCAACGACCCTCATATTTTGGGCAAGCCTTCTCACGCTTCCATGGAGGGCAATACCCTTTTTCAGCCGGCTATCCGCCCACTCAAAGAGCCGGTCTATCTCTTCAGTTGAGGCGCCTGCGGCCTCTTTGACCTTTTTCATCTCCAGCGTATGATCGAGCCGGTTCAGGCTCTCTTTCAAATCTCCCCCGGCATGAACGGGATCATTGGCCCCACACAGTATGAGAAAATCAAGGTCGCCCCTATTGTCAAAGACCTTTTCCAGACTTTCCAGATAGGCATCCAGGCCAGGGTTTCCCACCTGGTGAACCGGCGGATTGCAGTAACAGAGCAAGGCGCCCGTCTTGCCTCTGAACGTCACTTTATCGATCATCAGATAGGCGTTCCCCTCCTGCCATTCATAAATGGGTCCCCTGTTCTCACAGTCTTCAATCTTCTCGGATCGGATCAACCTTATTGGGCCTTTCATAGAAACCCCCTATGTTGAGCACCTATTCTTAGCGTTCCTTGAATACGGTATCGTCTCTTCTACGGCAGAGACATGGCATAACCTCTAAACTAAACGGCGGCTTTTTGAGGCCGGGGCTTTCCTTTGGGAGACAATCATCCTGTCCTCAGCAGGAAAGGTGGGTATCTCCCAACAGCCTCGCTTATGCGTAAGGAAAACCCTTCCAGAAATTCTTGTCCCTGTACTGCCAATCCTTCTCGAATTTTTCGTCATAATAGGCGGCAAATCGGTCTATCCAGCGCCACCACGTGCTTTTGCCCTTGTCCTTGGCTTCGAGAACATCCTCGAGATAGGTCACGATATCAGCGATTTTGTCTTTCGGCACATAGAGAGCCGCGCCCTCTTTAAATGACTTGACCGTGTTCTCAGGACTCAGGGCATGGGCGGTAAGCATGACGGAAAGCACCTTCTTCCTGTTCGCGAGTTTCAGCAGTTCATAGCCGTCGACGCCCATGATATCGAGCACCGCAATATCAAATTTCTCGGTTTCCAGAAGAGTCTTCGCCTCTTCAAAGGTGGTGCACTTTTTCACTTTACCCATGGACAGCAATTCTTCCAGGGTGTCCAGCACATCCGGTTCATCATCCACAATGAGAATCCTTTTCCCTTCGACCAAACTCTTCTTTTCCATGTTTACCCCCTGCCTCCTCGCTATGGGATACGGTGAGATCCCACATTTATAAAAAATCTCATGCCAAATTGCATCCCCTTTTCGTTCCAGATCTCGCAAATCCCCGCACCCATCCTCTCAAGCCATGGATTCACGTGCTTTCATAATGGGGATAGCCGCGGCTCGCGCCTATACGACTTTCTACCTTATTCATTTATGTCAGACATTTCAATGCATAATGAGAGTCCCCGGAAAAAGAAGCCCTTTTTACTTGACAAATTTATAATAATTTATTTTGTATACATTATTAATTGCTCGGAGCGTCAGCATGCAAAAAATCAACTCCAAAACCTTACACCAGCAAGTCGCCGAACGGATCCGGGAGATGATCCGTAAGGGCTCTTTGGTAAGAGGACAGAAAATCAACGAAAAGTATCTTTGCGAAGCCATGGGCGTAAGCAGAACGCCGGTGAGAGAGTCCCTTCGAATCCTCCACTCAGAGGGGCTCATAGACCTTGTCCCCCATAAAGGCGCCTTCGTGAGCGAACCGCGCATTGAAGATATTAAAGACATGTTTGAGGTCATGAGCGTCCTGGAAGGCATGTGCGCCCGCGTGGCCACGAAAAAGATGAAAGACAAGGATTTCAAGAAGATCGAGGGGCTCCACGAAAAGCTGGAGTGGCATTACCAAAATCGAGACCATAAAGCTTACCTCGATGTCAACAATGTCCTCCATGTCTACATTCAGCAACTCTCAGGGAACAAAGCCCTTATTGAGGTGATCAATGCTTTGAGAGGGAAAATCTTCCTCTACCGGCATAGACAGCTCTATCACAAAGATCGCTTTGACAGGTCCATGCAGGAACACAGAGACATTCTGGGGGCCCTCCGCAAAAGAAACCCGGACTTGGCGGAGGCCACCATGAAAAGGCATCTCATGAAGCAGTGCGAGGCCCTCCTAGACCTCTATGCCGGCAATGAGGGCAAAGATGGCGAATCGCTGGCGGCTTAACCGTGCCGCCATGTTCTGTAACCTTCAACGTGGAAAGGAGAGAACAATGAAGGGGGATTTGAGAAAACTGGGAATTTTGGCCGTTGTCTTTTCTCTCACATGTGTCTTTTTGGCCTGGGGAGATGTGGCGGAGGCAGGACCGATGGTGCTCAAAGTCTCGCACCAGTTCGCTGCAGGAGATGTTCGAGATCAAATGGGCCGCGTCTTGGGCGACATGGTGACCGAAAGGACAAAAGGGCAGATCACCTTTCGTCACTACCCTGCCCAATCACTCTATAAAGCTAGGGAGCAGTGGGATGCCATGCGAAAAGGGGCTCTAGACATGTCCTGTTTCCCACTGGACTACGCATCCGGCAAAGTGCCTCAGCTCTCCATCACCCTCATGCCATGCTCGGTGACTACCGTTAAGCAAGGACTCAGTTGGAGGCATAAACCTATCGGCAAGAAAGTTGACGCGATCATTGAGCAGAATGGCGTTAAGAACTTGGTGTGGGGCTGGTTCGACGGGGGCATTGGAAGCAAAGTCCGGCAAATCAGAGTGCCTGCCGACTTTCAGGGAACCAAGCTGAGGGCCGCGGGAAAAAAGTTTGAATACATGCTGCAGGCAGCCGGGGCCTCCATTACCAGCATGCCTTCATCGGAAACCTACCATGCCCTTTCAACCGGTGTTCTGGACACCATGCTGACCTCCTCTGCATCTTTCGTCTCATACCGCCTATATGAAGTCCTCGACTACATCAACATTCCCAGGGACTACTCCATCTGGTACATGGGGGAAAACCTTTGTCTGTCCATGAAAACTTGGGACAGACTGACGCCGGAACAGCAGAAGATCTTTCTCGATGTGGCCGAATGGATGCATGAGAGCTGGATACCCCAAAACTTCAAGGGATTGGTGGATACCTTCATCGACGCATACACCAAGGCCGGCGTGAACATCCATTACATGACCAAGGCAGAATTCGATGAATGGTTGGAATTCGCCAAGAAGACCGCGTGGAAGGAGTACGCGGAAACCGTAGAAGGCGGGCAGGAGCTTTTAGATCTCGCCCTCAAGGCCATGCAAGACTAGTTCAAAAGGCGCCCTCTGCCCAAAACTGAAAGGCCTTTGTCCGAAGCTTGGCGGCTGCTCTTATGAGCTGATCGCCCATAAGAGCGCCGTCCTTAATTGCTACGGGATGCTCTTGAGAAAGCATTTCTCGCTGTCCTGTTATTCCCCGTAAGTGTATGCATCTCAGAGGGCGTTTCACTTCATACGCCACGCTTTTTGGTGATCACGGAAAGGACGCACTATGAAACGGCTTGGAAAAATCGCGGCCTGGATCATTGATGCCATGACCAACCTCACCGGCTGGATTGCTGCATTATGCCTTGTGGCTGCAGCCCTTATCGTAACGGAGGCGGTCATCATCAGAAAGGTCTTCGGCATTTCCACCATCTGGCAGACAGAGGCATCCATTTTCTTGCTCATGTTTGTCGTGTTTACCGGTGCTCCCTTTGTCCAGAAGAATGAGCATCATCTCAATGTGGACCTTGTCATCATCCACCTTTCTCCAAGAGCCCGGGAGTTGACCATCATCGTGGTCTCCATCATTTCCGCCATTCTTGCGGCTGTACTGGCCTGGTACGCGTGGCCCATGTGGTGGGAGACGGTGGTCAACAAGGAGCACTCTGAGTCCTTGTGGAGCCCTCCATTATGGATTCCCTGTCTCTTCCTCCCTCTCGGAATGACCGTTTTGTTTCTCCAATACATCCTCTACATCCGGCAAAAAATTATCATGCTGAAGAAAGGGGAAATTGCTGAGGAAGCTGAGCGGTTTGAACTGAGAGATATCGAGGTCACAGAGGCTGATTCAGCAGAAGAATAACGGATGCCGGAAAGGAAGGTCCCCTATGAGTGAATATGTGCTGGCTGTGCTTTTGTTTGGGAGTGCCTTTGCTTTGCTGATCTCGGGTATTCCTATATGGGCAGGATTGGCCGCGATTTCCCTCGTCTTCATCCTTATTTTCTCCCCGCAACTTCTGACTACCGTTCCCTACGTGTTTCACGGAAGCATGGACAATTTCGCGCTTCTCGCCATTCCCCTGTTTATCTTCTTGAGCGCACCCATAGCCGAATCAAGGGCGAGCCGCGACTTATACGAGACATTGCACAAGTGGCTCTACAAAATCCCCGGGGGCCTTGGTATAGCCAATATGGTGGGGTGCGGCATTTTTGCGGCCCTCTGTGGGTCAAGCCCGGCGACCGCAGCCGCCATCGGGGGTATTGGGATTCCCGAAATGAGGCGGCGGGGTTATTCGCCCGCCTTGAGCACGGGACTCATTGCCCATGCGGGGACCTTCGGTATTTTGATACCGCCGAGTGTCACCATGATCCTGTACGGCGTGGCCACAGAAACCTCTATTGGCAAATGCTTTATTGCCGGCGTGCTGCCCGGAATACTCGAAATTTTGCTGAGCTGCATCTGGGTAGGCGCCGTTTTCTATTACCGAAAGCTGGTTCCTGCCAAAAGGGGAGCCGTCTACTACATTGAAGATAGAGGGATCGTGGAATCCTTTACCTGGAAGGATCGGTTCACATCGCTCATCAAAATTCTGCCCTTTGTTCTCATCATTATCGGCATCATGGGATCCCTTTACGGGGGTTGGGCCACCCCGAGCGAGGCTGGGGGGGTCGGCGCTGTCCTCTCTCTCCTCTTTGTGATGACCATCTACAAGATTTACCGGCCCCGGCAACTTTGGAAAATATTTGTCAAGGCCCTCAACGAAAGCAGCATGATCCTCATGATCATGGCCGCTGCTTTGTTTTTCGCCTATGTGTCTTCAGACCTGTACGCAACCCAGGCCCTTGGGGAATTGATTTTGAAGCTTCCTATGGGAAAATGGGGGATCATCGTCTTGATCAACATCTTGCTCTTGATCTTGGGATTCTTTATCCCTCCTGCAGCCGTGATTTTGATGGTGGCCCCTCTGCTTCTTCCCATTATCCAGGGATTGGGTTTTGATCCCATCTGGTTTGCCGTCATCATGACCGTGAATCTTGAAATCGGTCTGGTGACACCACCTGTCGGGCTCAATCTCTATATCGTGAAAAACATCGCACCGGATATTCCCATGTCCCACGTTTTGCTGGGGGTCTTCCCTTTTGTCGTCATCGAGTGTCTCGTTATCGTGGCAGTCTGTATCTGGCCCGAGCTGGCCCTCTGGCTGCCCAACAAGATGATCGGGTAGGAATAGGGTTTTTAGAAAGACTCTGAGAAACACATGTTGTGAACTCATGTTAGACGGAGGCCAAAATGGCTGAAGAGTCCCTGAGAGATTGTTTTGAAAATGCCTTCATGAAACAAGGCGACAAAAAGGCCATCACTTTTCTCCGAGAGGGGAAAGGGGAGACGGGGCTCTCCTACAAAGACCTCCATCAGGACTCCAATCAATTGGCTAACATGTTCCGGAACATGGGCGTAGAAAAGGGAGACCGGGTCATCCTCTTTTTCCCAAAATCCCTCATGTTCGTGATTGCCCACCTGGCCCTTCAAAAGTTGGGGGCGGTCGCCGTGCCCCTCAATCCGGGATTCAAGAAATCTGAAATGGCCTATTTCATCGAGGATGCGAATGCCAAGCTGGTCCTTTCAGGGTCTCAGCAGGAAACCATGATCAAGGATATCGCGTCCCAACTAACCAACCTGGTCATTCCTACTGAAAGACCCTACCAGGAGATCGATTTCTTCAGGCCCGCTTCTGCCGAAACCCCTCACGTTGAAATCGCTCCCCATGACCCCGGCCTCATCATCTACACATCAGGGACCACAGGAAAGCCGAAAGGTGCCGTGCTCACCCAGAAAAATCTCGTACACGATGCGAAGAACATTATCCACATCTGGGAAATCTCCGAGTCGGACGTGCTCTGTCATGCCCTGCCCCTCTTTCATGTCCACGGCCTGTGTTTTGCCCTTCACACCGCTCTCATCGCAGGGTCTCATGTCCTCATGCTCGATGCCTTCACGGCGGAAAATGTCATCCCCACTCTCACCAGTAAAGAGGGAGAAGAGGTCTGCACCGTCTTCATGGCTGTTCCTTCCATGTATGGAAAGTTGATGGACTCCGTGGGAGGCCGGGAACTCAATTTTGATCACATGCGGCTGTGGACCTCCGGCTCTGCGCCTCTTCTTCCCAAGGACTTTGAAAGAATCAAGAAGATCTTCGGAAAAGAACCTGTAGAGAGGGAGGGCATGTCTGAGACAGGAATGAATTTTTCCAATCCTGTCAGGGGGATGCGAAAGCCCGGGTCTATCGGTCTGCCCCTGCCTGGTCTTGAGGTGCGGATCGTGGATGTTGAGACACTTCAAGATGTGGCACCGGGACAGACTGGAGAGATCTGGTTGAAAGGACCTGCCGTAACGCCGGGGTACTGGCAAAAACAGGAGGAGACGGCCAAAACCTTTGTGGATGGATGGTTCAAGACCGGCGATCTGGGAAACGTAGACGAGGAGGGCTATTACTACCTGACCGATCGCATCAAGCACATCATCATTTCCGGGGGCGAGAATATTTCCCCCAAGGAAGTGGAGGCGGCGATCAACCGAATTGAGGGTATTGCAGAATCTTCGGTGGTGGGTATACCGGATGAGAAATGGGGAGAGAAGGTGGTGGCGGCCGTTGTGCCAAAGCCCGGGTTCCGTGTCGAGGCGGAAGAGGTTCAGCGGTTCTGCAAACAACACCTCCACAACTGGAAGTGCCCCAAGGCGGTGGTCCTCGTCCAAGAACTGCCCAAAAACACAATGGGAAAAGTTCTCAAGGAAGATGTGAAGAAGCTCTTTGAGCGTTGAGGGGAGTGAGAGGGCCCTGCCCTTGTCGTTGACTTTTTCCTTGTTAAGCCCGACACTTTGTTAAGAATCCGGGACCTGAGGCCCTGGCTCTGGCCTGCCCCAGAGGGTCTTTCGAGGGCTGGAGTAATGGAGTGATGGAGTAATGGCTGGAAGGAATATTGGAATGATGGAATGATGGGGTCCAAGAAATGGAGTTTGGCGAAGTAGGAGTGCATTAATGACAAATGCCAAAATCCAAATGTCAAATGAATGTCAAAATCCCAAATCCAAAAGTTCGATAACTTGCTCCTTTTTGTCATTTAACATTAGGATTTGATTTGGCATTTGATCCGTGGTCGCCTGTGGCGCCGCCGAAGGCGGGTAAAATTTGACATTTGACATTTTCAGTTTGTGTCGGCCGTTGTTTTCTTCTTTGCCCCAGTACTCCAACACTCTATCGCTCCATTACTTCATTCGGGCTCAACCCATTGAAATTAGACCCCCGCATAGCGGGAGTTTTCCGTCCACCCTTTTGGACATGTGCAAAGTCGACACGGCCCTCACCTTCGAAGAGGGCAAGCGCCTTCTGGAAGACAGTGTCTACGACATTGCTATCTTGGACATCATGGGAGTCCAGGGCTTCGAGCTCCTTGAAATAGCCATCCGAAGAAATGTCCCGGCCCTCATGCTCACGGCACACGGCTTGTCGGAAGAGAACCTCAGAAGATCCGCTGAAGAGGGCGCTTCCTACTACGCGCCCAAAGAAGAAATGTCCAACATTGCCACTTTCGTTGCCGACGTCCTTGAAGCAAGAGAAAAGAACAAGAGCCCCTGGATACGGTGGTCCGAGAGGTTGACCAGTTTCTACGACAGACGATTCGGCGGCAAGGACTGGAGAGAAAAAGAAAAGGAGTTCTGGGAAAAGCGGATCAAAGCCATAGACTAGGGAAGCTTCGCCTCAAACCGATCCATCCTCCGTGGCAGCTTACTGCGGAGGACGGGTGAGGTGATCGATTAAATATCACTTTGCTTGAGGCGAAAAGATGCTGGATACTGGATAAATTTAACAAAATGTTGTTTTCCTTTTTCATCCAGTATCCCCGCCTGCGATGCGAGCCGCTCGGTTGCCACGGGGGCAACTGAGCGAATGGCACAAAAGCAATGGTTCTTATCTTAGATGAACTAAGGCGCGAGCGGGCAGGCAGAGACCAGTATCCAGTATCACGTGTTCAGTAATGATAAACATGGAATTTTCTGAAAACTTGACAGAAAGGTTAAGACCTCAGCTTATAAAGACAGCTAGAGCGGTGTATTGCCGTGCCTTCTGCCAGGGATCGAGGTCTTCTTGTTCTGAAGCATCATGAGCGCACCAATGAGTTTGGGCCGGGTGCTTTCCGGAAAAATGACCTCGTCAATATAGCCGACTTCCGCCGCCCGGTATGGACTAGCAAAATTGGTGCGGTAATCCTCAATCAACTTCTCTCGGGTGGCATCAGGATCTTTCGCTTCTGAGATCTCCTTCCTAAAAACGATGTTGCACGCCCCCTCCGGGCCCATCACGGCGATCTCCGCTGTGGGATAGGCATAGTTGATGTCCGCTGCAAGGTGCTTGCCGGACATGGCGATATAGGCTCCGCCGTAAGCCTTTCGGGTCACCACCGTAATCTTGGGGACTGTGGCTTCAGAGTAAGCATAGAGGATTTTCGCTCCGTGCTTGATAATGCCCCCGTATTCCTGGTTCACCCCCGGCAAGTATCCGGGTACGTCCACAAAGGTGATGAGCGGTATATTGAAGGCATCGCACATTCTCACAAATCGGGCACACTTCACAGAGGCGTTGATGTCAAGGCAACCGGCAAGGATTCTCGGCTGATTGGCCACAATCCCCACGGAAAAACCGTTCAGGCGCCCGAATCCGACCACCATGTTTTGTGCGAAGTGCTCCTGCACTTCTAAGAATGTCTTGTCATCCAGAACTGTTCGTATAATATCCCGCATGTCGTAGGGGAGCCTCGGGTTGGTGGGGACCACCTTGTTCAAAGACGGTTCCATGCGTTCCGTGTCGTCCGAGCATTCCATCGAAGGAGGGCGCTCGCGGTAATTCTGAGGGAAATAAGAGAGCAGCGCTTTGACGCGGTCTAAAGCGGCCTGATCTGTGTCTTCGGCAAAGTGGGCCACCCCGCTCCTGCTATTGTGGGTCATGGCGCCGCCCAGTTCCTCAGAGGTTACCTCCTCTGAGGTGACCGCCTTGATCACCTGGGGGCCGGTGATGAACATATAGCTTGTCTGTTTGACCATGATGACGAGATCCGTAAGAGCCGGAGAGTAAACCGCCCCTCCGGCGCACGGTCCCATGATCACCGAAATCTGCGGGATGACCCCGGAGGACCAAACGTTTCTCTTAAAGATTTCACCATATCCTCCCAGACTCATGACGCCTTCCTGAATCCTGGCCCCGCCCGAGTCATTCAGTCCAATCATGGGTGCCCCGTTCTGTACAGCCAGATCCATGACTTTGCAGATTTTCTGACCGAACGTCTCGCTCAGCGATCCACCGAACACGGTAAAATCCTGGGCAAAGATAAAGGTCCGTCTCCCATTGATCGTCCCGTATCCCGTCACAACCCCGTCACCCGGGATCTTTTTCTTGCCCATTTCAAAATCGTGGCAGCGATGCACCACGAATCTGTCGATCTCCTGGAAGCTCCCTTTGTCCATGAGGAAATCGATTCTTTCCCTTGCCGTCATCTTCCCTTTGGCATGCTGATCGTCAATGCGTTTCTGGCCGCCCCCCAACTCCGCCTCAAGGACCCTTCTCTGCAAATCCTGAATTTTCTCCTCAACGTCCATCACGGCACCTCCAATGCCTTTGTCAATCCATCATCCAACATGTTCAAAAAAAACTCAAAGCCTCCATAGACGATCAAGACCTTTGCGTCCTTCAAACGCCTTGTCCAGAACCGATCTATGTAGCCAAAATAACTCATTTTTTTACGCAATTTTCAAGATCCCCATATAACATTCAACACCACAGCAATGTCAAGGTTAATTCTGTGTCTTCCGGCAAATAAGTACACATCATTACAAGGGAAAGCTGTTGACCACCGAAGAAGGCCTTGAAGGATTTTTTGCGTGACTGTCGAAGATCCCGCCGCCTTATGGCGGGGGCGGGAGGCCTTCATCATTTCAGCCTTTCTGCAATGGCTCGTGCCACGTGGATCCCGCTTGCTGATGCTTGAAGCAATCCCCGCGTGATCCCTGCACCGTCCCCCACAGCGAACAAATTGTTCACTTCCGTTTCCAGTTCGGAAGAAACCCAAATCCTGTTGGAGTACAGCTTCACCTCTACACCATAGAGGAGGGTATGGCGGGAATAAACCCCTGAAGCGATTTTGTCCAGAGCCTGTAGCATTTCGATGATGCTCATCAGGTGTCGGTAGGGGAATACAAAACTCAAGTCTCCTGGCGTCACATTCGTGAGTGTTGGCCTTGTAAGACATCGGTCAATGCGCGCCCACGTGCTCCGCCGACCTGTCAACAGGTCGCCGAGCCTCTGAATGATAGCCCCTCCTCCCAGGAGGTTGGCCAGCCGCGCAATATAGAGCCCATAAGCGATGGGATCGTCGAAGGGTTCTGTGAAGGCGCTGCTCACAAGGATGGCGAAGTTGGTGTTTTCACTCACCTTTTGTGCATAGCTGTGGCCGTTTACGGTGATGATGCCGTTGTTTCTCTCTGTCACAACCTCACCGTAGGGATTCATGCAAAAGGTGCGAACCTTGTCGTCGAAAGTTTTTGAGTAATAGATGAGCTTTGACTCGTAGGTGGTGTCCGTAATCTCTTTGAGCACCGGCGCGGGAAGTTCCACCCGGACGCCGATGTCCACAGGGCTGGCCTGTGTTCTGAGATCCAGCAGGGCCGCCTCCTCCTTCATCCATGCCGCGCCTGATCGGCCCGGGGCAGCCACCACAAAACGGCTTTTCACCACTTCTCCATCAGCCAATTTCACCCCTTTAATCTGCCCTTTTTCCGCCAAAAAGTGATCAACGCGACACCCGGTCCGGATTTCAACCCGATTCTTCAGGGCTTTTTGAAGACGGGCAAGGATGTTGGGGCAATTCTCCGTGCCCATATGCCGAATGCGCGTGGGAATCAACTCTAGATCCTCGAGTCTTGCCCGGTCACCCAATTCCTGAAGCTTCGGGGTTGCCTCTCCGTAGACGCGGTTCGGCGCACCATGGGCGACGTAAACCGCTTCCGCCTCCCCCAGAAGGCGATACAGGGCTTCTCTTTCAAAAAACTCGCCGAGAAACCCGCCCACCTCTGCGGAGAAGGTGAGCTTGCCGTCACTGTAGGCACCCGCTCCCCCCCAACCACAGAGCATATCCTCCCGCTCCCGCTCGGGCAGGTCTTTTCCCTGTTCCAACAAGAGAACGGACTCTACACCCAAATCCGCCAAAGTCAGCGCCGCAAATATACCGGCTGGGCCCGCACCAACAATAATCGCGTCATAGTTCACGACTTTCCTCCATGAATGATTCCGCCCTATTTCCTATCGATCGAGAACCCCGCCCAGGTCAGGCATCTTCCTACGTTTCTGCTTGACAGGATCTATTTTGATCCATTATATATGGTAGTCACTTTATAGCTAAATAATAGCCACTATTCGGGGCGGCTTTTGTCGTCGGCTTCAAATCGGAGGCACAAACGGAGGCCAGTTTATGAGCATTGTCGAAGAAATCAAGGAAATCGTCGGCCCAGAGCATATTTTCACCGATCGCATTGAATGCCTTTGCAACTCCCGGGATATGTCGGTTCACCAGGGCATCCCGGATGCGGTGATTTTCCCAAAAACAACCGAACAAGTCTCAGCCATCATGAAGCTTGCCAACAGGGACAAAGTTCCCGTGGTAGCCCGTGGGTCCGGCACGAGCACGACCGGGGCTGTTCTGCCTGTCCGGGGTGGCCTTTTGATGGATCTTCATCTCATGAATAACATTCTGGAGATTAATAAGGAAGATTTTTATGCCCGCGTTGAGCCCGGCGTCATCTGCATGCAGCTGAATACGGCCCTGGGCAAGCAGGGTCTGATGTTCCCACCGAACCCGGGCAGCGAGGTAGTCGCCACCATTGGTGGTATGGTATCCACCAATGCAAGCGGCCACAGGGCTGTCAAATACGGAACCACCAAAGACTACATCAAAGGGCTCAAGGTGGTGCTCGTGGATGGCACCATCATTGAGACAGGAACCATCACGCCTAAAACATCCCTGGGTTATGACCTAACCCGCCTCTTTTGCGCGGCTGAAGGAACCCTGGGCGTTATCACGGAAATTGTGTGCAAGTTAGAACCGAAACCGGAATACGCCGCCCTGGCCATTGCCGTTTTCGGCGACGTGAATGCCGCAGGCGACGCGGTCACTGAAGTCACCACCTCAGGCATCAAGCTGGCGGGTTGCGAGATTATGGACAAGTTCAGCCTCAAGGTGGTCGAGGAGGCTCTTGGCAAAGACGTGAGCAAGATTGAAGCCCTTCTCATCATGGAAGCAGACGGACCCAAGGAGGTGGTGGTCCGGGACATGAACCGCATAGGCGAAATCTGCAAGAAATACAATGTCCTTGAATACGAATGGACAGACGACCCGGAACGGCGAGAAGAGATGATGCGCGCCCGGGGCGGCCTTGTGCCCACCCTATCGCGAATCAAGCCCGGTAACCGCCTGGTGGCCATAGCAGAAGATTTCGGTGTCCCCTCCACCAAGATTCCCGAGACCATCCGGCGGGCCCAAGCCATTTCCGAGAAATACAACATCCTCATCACCACTTTCGGGCACGTGGGAGACGGCAATGTGCACACCACGTTTGTCTGCGATGTGAGAAGCAGGGATGACTGGAATCGCCTGAAACCGGCCGCAGAAGAACTGGTCAAGACCGCCTTGGAGATGAAGGGAACCTTGAGCGCAGAGCATGGAACCGGCTTGACCAGGGCGCCCCACATCGAACAGCAAGTCGGTCCTGCCATGGAGGTGATGCGAAAGATCAAGCATGCTCTGGATCCGGACAATATTTTAAATCCAGGGAAGATGGCACTCGAAAAAGAGGGGAAGGCGGATCTCTACGATTACTTCGCCTTTCAACCCCTTCTCGACCACCCCGAAGGGGTCAACTCTTACGGCAAAGATGTAGACGACGAGGTTCTAGCATGTATTCATTGCGGTTTCTGTCGTCTCGGGTGCCCCACCTTCAGCGTGACTCAGAGGGAATCGAGAAATGCCCGGGGCAGAAACGCTCTCGCTTTCTATCTCTTAAACGGGTCCATAGAGCCCACAAGGGATCTCGCAGAGGCCTTCTACAGCTGCACCACGTGCCAGGCCTGCACCTACTTCTGCCCGGCCCGAATCAAAGTGGACGAGATTGTGGAAGGGGTGCGCCGGAAGCTGTATGACGCCGGATTGGCTCCGGAACCGGTTCTGGGTGTGAGAGACAACATCCTGAAGACGGGAAATGTTTACGCCAGCGCTAAGGCGGATAGAATCGAGATCTACCCCCCAGCACTCAAGGAAAAAGCCTCGAAGGGAGAACTCAAGGAAAAGGCTGAAACCCTTCTCTTCATGGGATGTGTTCCCAGTTACCTGGACATGAAGATGGTTCCCAGCTTGATCAAGCCTCTCGACGCGGCGGGCGTGGACTACACAACGCTGGCCAGCGAAGAGGGATGCTGCGGCTTTCCGCTATTCCTCATGGGAAGTGAAGATTTCGAATCCCACGCTGAGAAGGTGATTAAGAAGATCAAGGCCACGGGCGCCAAAGAACTGGTCACCCCCTGTGCGGGTTGCTACAAAACCTTCAAAAAGATCTATCCCAAGGTGGGAGATCTCGGTCTGGAGGTTTATCACTCGGTCCATTATCTGGAAAAGTTGATTAATGAAGGCAAGATCCAGCTCAAAGGCGATTTGGGTAAGAAGGTCACCTATCACGATCCTTGCGATTTGGGCCGCGCCTTCCAGATCTTCGAAGAACCCCGAAACATCCTTAAAGCAATTCCGGGACTGGAGTATGTGGAGATGGCCAGGAACAGGCTTCAGGCCCGATGCTGCGGCGGCGGGGGGGGCGTGCAGGCCAACAATCCGGATATGGCGGTGGATATGGGGGCCGAAAGGGTGCGTGATGCTCTGGCGGTTGGCGCGGAAATCATTGTCTCCGGCTGCGCTGCATGTAAAGACAACCTGAGAAAAGGCGCCAAAGCCATACCCAAAGATGAACGGGGTAAGATCAAGATCATGGACATCACGGAAATCGTGGCGTCCGCGGCCGGATAAGGGGCTCTTTTTCCCCGAAAGACGTCTCTTTTGCGAGCGGTTCCTGATGCAGACAACCCCAGCCTTTTGAATCAAGAATCTGTCAAACCTTATTGAGGGAGGTCCGTAAAATGACAACGAGCAAATGGATGCACGCAGGCACAGTCCTAAAAATGAACGCCATCAACTACCCGGACAAACTGGGATGGCAGGATAAGTCGAATGAATATACTTTTAAGGAATGGAACAAGAGGTCGTGCCAACTGGCTAACGGCCTCGGAGACCTCGGCGTCGGTCACGGAAGCACCTTTGCTGTGATCGCTTACAATCGGGGGGAGTGGATGGACATCTATGCCGGAAGCGCCAAGGGGGGGCAAATTTGCGTTCCCGTGATGTTCAGATTGGCAGGCCCGGAAATAGAATACATCGTGAATCACTCCGAGTGTAAGGCCTTTATCGTAGAACAACCCTTTGTAGAGCTCATCAACGGCATTAAAGACAAGCTTCCGGTTCCTAAGGGTAACTATATCTACCTCGGTGACCCCCCTACCCCCGAGGGATATGTCCACTACGAGGAATGGCTCGCCGCTGCTTCTCCTGATGAACCGGATTACTTGGTGGACTCGGACGATCCTTGGGTTGTCATGTATACGTCAGGGACGACGGGGCGGCCGAAGGGTGTCATCAGGACCCACGAGCAGAACCATGCCCAGTATCTTCTCAACAATATCAACATGGGCGTGCTCCCTACCGATAAGGTGATGCTGGTCATGCCGATGTGCCACGTAAACTCCATCTTCTATTCCTTTCCCTACACATTGCTTTCAGCTCCGGTCTTCGTTTACAACATGGTGAGCTTTGACCCCGAAGACCTTTTGAAAACCATTTCTGAATATAAGATCACCTTCACATCCTTGGTGCCCACCCATTACATCATGATTCTCTCGTTACCGGATGAGGTTAAAAACAAGTACGATGTGTCCAGCATCCGGCAGCTCTTGATCTCCTCCGCGCCTGCCCGCAAAGACCTCAAGGCCGCTATCATGGAACACTTTGAGAACGCTGAGCTGTGGGAAGCTTACGGCACCACAGAAGGCGGTTTAGTCACGTTGCTGAGGCCCGAGGATCAGTTTAAGAAGCTCGGCTCTATTGGAAAAGAGATTTTCGGCACAGATAGAATCAAAATCCTGGATGAAGATAGAAACGAGGTCCCGGACGGTGAGGTGGGCGAACTCTTGAACTCTTTTATCGCACGCCCATGATTTTCAAGGAATACCTGAAAGAGCCTGAAAAGAGCAAAGGCGCCTTTTTGGGGGAGTGGTCTTCTGCCGGCGACATGGTGAAACGGGACGAAGACGGCTACTATGTCCTCGTGGACAGGAAGGCCAACATGATTATCACGGGTGGAGAAAACGTCTACCCCTCCGAAGTGGAGAACGTGGTTGGATCTCACGAGGCGGTCAAGGACGTTGCTGTCATCGGGATTCCGGATGACAAGTGGGGCGAGGCGGTTAAGGCCGTCGTGGTCCTTCACACCGGAAACGAACCCAGTGAAGCCCTGGCCAAGGAGATCATCGGTTTCACGAAAGGCAAGATCGCAGGGTATAAAAGGCCGAAATCGCTTGACTTTATTAAGGACGAGGACATGCCGAGAACGCCTACCGGGAAGATCCTGCACCGTCTTCTCAGAGAAAAGTACGGCATTTGGAGTGATCAGAAATAATTTTGCACAAGACAACATTTGATCTAGAAGGAGGAAAACCAACATGTTGACAAAAGCGTTCATACCTTACAATGGCTACTACTCGTCACCGTTTTCCCGTTGGCAAGGAAGCCTGGCGAATGAGAACCCCATCTCTTTGGGGGCAAAAACAGCGAGAAACTGGTTCTTGAGCAGAGACCTTGATCCCACTGTCATCGATTACATGTATTACGGGATTACCATTGCCCAACTGCATATGTTCTACAGCCACACCTGGGCCGCCGCCATGCTGGTGGACAACCAGAAGAACCTCCCCGCCCTCATGGTCAATCAGGCATGCACCACCTCGACCACATGCATCCACCTTTGCGCCGTGAGTATTGAAACCGGAACATATGAAACAGGTTATGCCCTCATGTCGGATCGCTGCTCCAACGGCCCCCACACCACCTGGCCGAACCCCATGGGCCCGGGCGGTGAGGTGATATCGGAAAACTGGATGATGGACAATTTCAATAGGGATCCGAACGCGGGGCTCAAGATGGTTCAAACCGCGGAAAATGTGGCCAAAGAGATAGGGTGCACAAAAGAGGAATGCGATGCCGCCACCTTGAGGAGGTATGAACAATACCAGGATGCCCTTGCCGATGAGAGGGCTTTTCAAAAAAGGTACATGTTCCCTGTGGAGGTGAGACTCAGCAAAAAGAAAACGGCCATGATAGAAATCGATGAGGGCATTACACCCACAACGGCCGAAGGGTTGGCCAAACTCAAACCCGTCGAACCGGACGGCGTCATCAGTTTCGGCGCCCAAACCCATCCTGCTGACGGAAATTGTGGTTTTATCGTCACCACCCGGGAAAAGGCCAAAGCGCTGAGCAAGGATCCGAAAATTGAAATGCAAATTATCTCATACGGCTTCTCAAGAGCACCGCGGGGATACATGGCTGCAGCCCCTGTTCCCGCCTCCGAGATGGCTCTCAACGACGCGGGCTTAAAGATTACGGACATGAAGGCGATCAAAACCCACAACCCCTTCATCGTCAACGACATCAATTTCGCCAGAAAGTTTGACATTGATGTTATGAACATGAACAACTACGGGTCCTCACTGGTTTATGGGCACCCCCAGGGTCCCACAGCGGGCAGGCTCATTGCCGAGTTGCTGGAAGAACTCGTTCTCTTAGGCGGTGGCTATGGTCTTTGGACCGGGTGCGCTGCAGGCGACACGGCGGCTGCCATGATCTTTAAGGTTGGGTAGATTCTGCATAAGATGGAACTGAATCTCAGGTTCCTATCACGTGAGAAGGGCCGTTTTGCTTATGCTTTACGGTCCTTTCTTCTTTTTGGTTCTGTTGGCGAATTCCCTCCCATGCGTTTTCGTCATCGTGCGCCTGAGGTTATATAAGAAGCGGCTCTGCCGAACCCAGACGTTCTAAAGCTTGAAATTGTTGGCCCAATATGGCATCTGTCTTGCTTTAGCGATTGTGAGTCTCAGCGGAAAGAGATGACAACAATCATCTTTCAAGCCCTCGGCGGCCTTGGCATGTTCCTTTTCGGCATGAAGATCATGTCGGAGGGTCTCCAGAAGGTTGCTGGCAAAAGAATGCGGCAATTCTTGAGCATGGTTTCGAACAACCGCTTTGTCGGCTGTGCCGTTGGGGCCCTTGCCACAAGCGTCATCCAAAGCTCAAGTGCTACGACGGTCATGCTCGTGGGCTTTGTTGATGCTGGTCTCCTCACCCTCCAACAGGCGATCGGCGTTATCCTGGGCGCCAACGTGGGAACGACAGTGACCGCGCAGCTGATCGCCTTCAAGATCGAGGCGTACGCTCTACCTGCCATTGCGCTTGGTGTTATCCTGAAGTTCTTTCTGGGCCGGCGCAAGTGGATTTACGTGGGCGATGTTTTTCTCGGTTTTGGGCTCGTCTTCTACGGTTTGACCCTGATGAAGGCCGGATTTGCCCCCCTCAAAGCAGAACCGGGTTTCATCGCCTTTTTCACAGGATTTCAGGCGAATAATCTGAGCGGTATCCTGCTGTGCGTCCTCGCAGGGACTGTCCTCACCATGATTTTGCAAAGTTCCAGTGCTACGGTCGGAATCACCATGGTCCTGGCCAGTCAAGGATTGCTCAATTTTGAGACCAGTGTAGCACTCATCCTGGGAGACAACATCGGGACGACCATCACTGCTGAGCTTGCCAGCATCGGTGCCAATCTCAATGCCCAGAGAACAGCCAGGGCCCACACCCTCTTCAATGTCATCGGCGTAACTTACATCATCATCTTCTTTCCTTTTTTCGTAAAAGGGGTCACCTGGCTGACCAACCACTTTCTCCATCTCGGGCCACCGGACCTCCTCGTCGGAGGAGAAAGGCCGAACATCTCCAGGTACATCGCCAACTCCCATACCGTTTTCAATCTCATTAACGCCACCTTGTTTCTCATGGTCTTACCCTTCCTCGTCAAGGTGGCGACCTGGCTAACACCCTGTCGAAAAGGCGAGGAGGCGCTGGATGAACTCTACCATATCAAGCATATCGATTTCAGGTACATCGACACGCCATCTGTCGCTCTAGGGGAGGCCAGAGCCGAAATCGTCCGAATGGGCGAAGCCGTCCAACTCATGTACGAGGATGTGATCGGTTCCCTGAAAGAGCGAAAGACCAAAGAACTCTCCAAGTGGAAAAAGAGGGAAGACGCCCTCGACAATCTTCAGAAGGAGATCACCCAATTTCTTGTTAGGGTCATGCAGGCCGCCATCATGCCGGAAGAGTCAAGGGAGGTGGCGGCCCTGATGCGAATGGCTAACAATCTGGAAAGAACCGGTGATGCCATCGAAAACATCGCCTATCTCATTGAACAAATGGTTGAGGAAAACCTCTATTTCTCTGATGCCGCACTGAGAGATTACGACGAGATCTCCGGTGTGGTCCGAAAATTGCTCAGTGTCGTGGTGATGTCTATCCGGCGGGATGACAAGGACATTATGCCGCTAGCTGAAGAACTGGAGAACAACATCGACCGCATGAGAGAGGAGATGAAGAGTAGCCACGTGATGCGCCTCCAGAAGGGGATCTGTTCCGTTGAGCCCGGATTAATCCTGGTGGACATGCTTGCCTCATTTGAGAAAGCAGGGGACTTCTGTTACAACATTGCCCAGGCGGTAGCGGGAGTGAAGTGAGTCGGCGAAACGCAAACTCTTCCCTCATTCCACTATCGATCATGACTCAAACCACTTCCTGACGGAACGCTTATCAACCCCAACAGGGCACGGGGGTTCGCCGCTGCGGCGGTTGTTGTATAAACATCACCCTTTTTTGAGTCTTGAGCAGATGATGGAAATGTCTCGAAACCATTGCATCCGCTGCGGGGAATGCTGCCTTAAATCGAGCCCGACGCTTCAATGGCAAGACTTGCCTCTCCTGAAGCAAGGCTTCATTCAAAGGAAAGACCTTTTCACAATCCGGCGAGGGGAACTCGTTCGGGACACCATCGTAGAAGAGCTCCGCGCAAGCCAGCAGGAGATGGTTAAGATCAGAGAGAAGGGGCAGGGAGGCTGTATCTTCTATGATGCGCCGGGAAAGGCTTGTACCATTTATGGACACAGGCCGGTTCAGTGTGCTGCCCTCAAATGCTGGGATACCACGGAATTCATGGAGGTTTACCGAGGCCCAAAACTCCAAAGAAAAGATGTCTTGGAAGATGAAGTGCTTCTAGGGCTTATCGCCGAGCATGAAGAAAGATGCGGTTATGCGCGTCTTGAAGAGTATGTAGAGCAGATCGAAACGGGAGGCGAAGGGGCAATAGAGAAAATCCTTGATGTACTCAAGCTCGATTACCATGTGAGGCCTTTTGCGTCGGAAAAGCTCGGAATCAGCCACGATGAGATGGACTTTTTTTTCGGCACACCCCTCATTGAGACCATCCGTATGTTCGGGCTGAAAGTCATTCGAGAGTCCGACGGCTCCTTTCTTCTCACAACGGCGAGTTGACAGCCCCTTTAGAAAGGGCATCCACATTCGCCTATTCCTTATTATCCAAGCCTTTTCGCTTGACATGAAAAAGCGCAGAAGGCAAAAGCTTGTGGGGTGAGTGAAAAAGAGAAAATGGTCGTGCTTGGTATTGATATTGGCTCCGCTGCCTCAAAGGGCATCATCATGGAAGGCCACAAAACGGTTGGGTCTTACCAGTGCCCATCCGGAGGTGACTTGAAGCACACTGCTGAGACCGTTCTGGAAGAGCTCCTTTCCATGACGGGCCTCACACCAGACGAGATTGCCTACACGATGGCCACGGGATTCGGCTCTCAAATGGTCGCCTATGCAGACGAGGTCAAAACAGACATATCCTGTCATGGGAAGGGGATCATTTCCCTCGCTCCCTCCGTGAGAACAGCCATTGATGTAGGGGATCTCTACAGTAAAGTGTTTCGAATAGACGCCCAAGGTAACGTGGTCAACTTTCTTCTGAGCGGGAAATGCGCCGGCGGCAGTGGCCGGATCCTTCAGGTCATCGCAAAAGTCCTTCAGGTCAAGGTGCAGGACATAGGCCATCTTTCTCTTCAATCCAAAAAGAGGGTCGATTTCAATACGGGCTGTGTGGTCTTTGCCGAGTCCGAAGCCGTCTCGAGAATTGCCGAAGGCGCGGCAAAAGAAGACCTTCTCGCCGGCATCCACAGGGCCCTCGCCGCCCAACTCCACAGCCTGGCAGAAAGACTGGGTATTGAAAAAGACCTCGCCCTGGTCGGCGGAGGCGCAAGGGATGCGGGCCTGGTAAAGGCCTTGGAGGAAATCACATCGGAGCGTGTCATTGTGCCCCCGGAGCCCCATATGACAGCCGCTCTCGGCGCAGCGATCATTGCGAGTGAAAAGACCAAAAATTGACTTGACCTCCCTCCACGTCCCCGCTTGCTGTAGTATCGTGTCCCACAAATACCTTGAAAAAGTTCTCATTGAGATGAGATGCTTCCTTCTCGAAAGGGGCTGTCAGGGGGTGGTCGTCCCTTGTCGCTCCGTAGCCTTGGCGAAGGCGGAAGGCCCGCCCGCGGGAGAGGATAAACCCCTCCCCTACATGAGATTCAGGGTTCTATGATGGTGTTTTGAAGACCACCCCCTGACGGCCCCATGAATATGGGATTCTCAAAATCCGCCGCTTCAGAATTACTAAAGGAACTTCTGGGACACGATAGGTCTTTGAAATCCTGACTCCTCCTTTCCTTTGTTCGAGTATCCTGGCGTTGTCAATTTTTTGGATGACAGTTAAATTGTAGCTACAATGTGGTTATTTTCTTGATATGGCCCTGCGAATCATGTAACGTTTTTTTGAGGGTCTCAAATTTGATGCATTCATAAAAAGCCGGTTTCAAACCGCAGAGAGCGCTGAGGACGCAGAGAAAACGAGAGAAACAACGCTTAGTTCGCTTCCACCCTCCGTAGCGAGCCTACTGCGGAGGACGGGTCGGTCACAATTGGAATATTGGAACGGTGGAATATTGGAATAATGGGTTCAGCGCCATGAGGTGTATTTTCTATAAACATCGAGTCCTTTCCCGGTTTTTGTCCCAACATTCCTTTATTCCATCATTCCATGTCGCTGGCACGAGCAAGAGACGATCAGAACCTATGTGATTCCAATGGATTGTAGAAATTGCGACACGCTTAATTATCTCTGCCCTCTCCGCGTGCTCGGCGGTGGGTTCTCGCTTATTAAGAATTTGTCAAATTGGTCTTTCCACAACATCGCTCGAAAAGGAGATTGGTTCTGATGAATGATACGGGAAATGTGATGCCAAGGGTGGAACAATACTACAAGGATTACGGACTCAGGGCCAAGGAACTGGCGGCTCAAGGCAGGTGCGTGATCGGGTACGTTTGTTCTTTCGTACCTCTGGAGCTGATCACTGCAGCGGGCTGTGTGCCCTTCAGGGTAAGAGGAGACATTCATGAGCCCATCACCAAAGGGGACACCCTGCTCGAAACCATTGTTTGTCCCTACTATCGAAGCTGCTTTGATCTTGCAGTAAAAGGAAAATACAGCTTTCTTTCAGGCACGGTGGTCCCGCACGCCTGCGACAGTATGGTCAGGAGCTACAGCGCGTGGGCGTATTCTTTGAACATGCCCTATGTTCACTTCGTCAACATCCCCTCTGTGGTGGAAGCTTCCTCTTTTGAATTCTTTAATGAGGAGCTGAAAACATTCAAAAAAAGCCTCGAGGAATTTACGGGCAAAGAGGTGACGGAAGACGATCTCGTGAAGGCGATTCGGCTTCACAACACCTTGCGGGATAAAGTTAAATCCCTCTACGGATTGAGGAAACAAGACCCGCCGCTCATCTCCGGTGCTAACCTGACCAAGGTGGTTACGGTGGCTTCCAGTTTGCCCGTTGATGAGGCCATCGCCCTCCTGGAAGACGTATTAGAGCAAATGGCTCAAAGAGAAGAATCCCCCCTCAAAAAGGGGGCGCGAATCTTAATCGACGGCGCCTGCATTGACAATGCCGAGCTCATTCAACTCATCGAAGGGTTGGGTGCCAATGTGGTGGCGGATACCATCTGCAATGGTGCGCGGGATTCCTGGCCCCGGGTACGGTTGGACGGAGACCCGATAGATGCCCTATCCCACCGCTACCTTGATGCCGTCAATTGCCCCAAAACCTACAGGGAAAACAAATCAGGGACCTTTGAAGGCGACATCCAAGCCCGGTTCCGAGACATCGGCTTCATGGCCAAAGAATTCGCTGTGGACGGGGCGATCCTCTACGTGTACAAATACTGCGACCCTTTCGGTTTTGAAGTCCCTGCAAGAAAGGCCTACTACGAGTCGATCGATGTTCCTCTTCTTTACTTGGAGGACCTTTACTCAGGAGGAACCATTGGGCAACTCAGGACAAGAATCCAGGCATTTCTCGAAATGATCGAATAGAGCGGCGTGTGAGACAAGGAGGATTAAGAGCATGGCTGAAGAGCAAAAAAAACCCAAAAAAAGAATGACCGCAACCAAGGCGGCTGCTTCTATCGGCCCCATGGTCAAGGAGTTTATCAAGGGAACAGTCCGGGCGAGGGAAGAGGGAACCCAAAAGCTCGCCTACACATTCATTGTGTGTCACCATGAAGAAATCCTGCGTGCTATGGATGTATTGCCCATTTGGACGGAGAACTTTGCGGGTATCTGCGGTGTAAAAAGGGCCGCGGAACGTTATCTCCAGAGGGCGGAGTCCTTGGGCTTTTCCCGCTCCTTGTGCACCTATGCCCTTTGCGGATTGGGGTTCGACCAGTGGCGAGAAGAACTGGGAGAAATGCCTCCTGACCCACCGTGGGGCGGGCAGGCCAGGCCTGATTTCATGATATCCAGCGGCCAAATCCTGTGTGACCCCAGATCCAAGTGGTACCAGGCGGCCCAGCAGTTTATGCCTGACGTTCCCGTCTACAACATCGATCTCCCTCATCCGCTTTTCGATCCCAAGAGAGATCACAGGGAGGTATGGGGCTATTACCACAAGTACATCGTGGATCAACTGCGCGGCCTCGTCTCTTTTGTGGAAGAGCGAACCGGGAAAAAGATGGACTACGATCGGCTTCGTGAACTGACTGACCTGAGTGATCGAACCTGGAATCTCGTCCATGAAACATATGAACTTCGAAGAGCGATCCCCTGCCCCATGGGAACCGGAGATGCCATGAACACCATGGTGCCCTTGTGCTTCATGATGGCCACCCAGGAAGCCTACGATTTCTACGCCGACCTGAAGCAAGAGCTGGAAGAGAAAATCGCTAAAGGGGAAGGGGAAGTGGAGAATGAGAAATACAGGCTTCTTTGGGGAGGCGGCCTGCCTGCATGGTATGCGCTCACTGACTTTAACTACCTGAACAGCAAGGGGGCTTCTTTTCCCGCTGAGACAACCTACCGCATGGTCGTTCCTGTCTATGAAATGGACATTCCGGAAACAGACGATCCCATTGAACACATCGCCTGGAAGTGGCTTGGCTACTGGACCCACTGGTACGACAAGGCGAGAAAGCGGCCCGGCTCAGAACCTGACGTGGAGCGTCTCATCGAGTATATTGAAAATTACAAAATTGACGGCGTGGTGATGCATCTCGCATTTTCCTGTCGCACGTGGCACGTTGGTCTCATTTGGCAGCTCCATCAACTGGCGAAGATTTACAAACCCATTCCGGTCCTCATGCTGGGCCCAGGCGGAAACGAAGAAAAGGCGCAAAGAGAACTCCCTTCTCTGATTTTGGAAAGCGACATCATTGACATCACCTCCTATTCGGAGGTGGACACAAGAAACAAGATTGATGCCTTTATCGAAACCCTGGAGGCTGTCCGGCAAAACAGGGCGAATTAAGAGTGAGGCACAATGTGCAAGGCATAAGGCTCAAGGCAAATCCATCCTCCAACTGAACCCTCCTTGCGCCTTGCGCCTTCCCCCGACTCACGATATCTCCTTGTTCCCGGCCCTGAGGCTGACCCGGACTTGATCCGCAGTGAGGGGGATGTAAATTCAAGGCAGAGATGACCAACTACTTCGCAGGCATTGATATCGGCTCCACCATGACCAAGGCGGTCATCATGGATGACGGGATTATCGCGTCCGTCATCGGCCCTACAGGTCCCGAACATCGCCGGCTGGCCAACCAGGTTATGGAAGAAGCATTGCAGCGCGCCAGCCTCCCTTTTGACGCCGTCACCTACATTGTTGCCACCGGTTACGGCCGTATCAGCGTGCCTTTTGCCGACAAGCAGGTAACGGAGATCACCTGCCATGCCCGAGGCATTGTCAGTCTCTTTCCAAAAGCCAGAACCATCATTGATATCGGAGGCCAAGACAGCAAGGCCATCACCATCAATGCCAAGGGCCGACCCACCAATTTCATTATGAACGACAAGTGTGCCGCGGGTAGCGGCCGATTTGTCGAGGTGATCGCCGACAGCCTCGGCCTGCGACTGGAAGAGATGGGAGATATTTCCCTGAAAAGCAAAAACCCTGCCAAGATCAGCAACATTTGCACCATTTGGGCCCAGCAAGAGGTGGCGGCCCGCTTGGCCGAAGGCGTACCCGTCCCGGATCTGGTTGCCGGAATCCACGAATCCCTGGCCGACCGGGTGGCGAGAATGGTTAAGCGGCTCAAAGTGGAAAAAGACGTGATTCTCACCGGAGGCGGGGGAAAGAACAAAGGCCTCGTCGACGCCCTTTCTAAATACCTGGGCTGTGAGATCCTGGTGCCTGAGGAACCCCTGATAACAGGCGCTCTCGGTGCTGCCCTCTTGGGAAAAGATCTCGCAGAGAAAGCCGCAAGAAGCAACCAACCCCTGGAAACCAAGGCTCGTGTACTGGATGAGGTGGAGATATTGTAGGGTAAAGAATCCGAGCCCTGAGGACTCCAAGACTGGAGCAATGGAGTGTTGGAGTACTGGGGCAAAGGAAAAAACAAAGGCTGACACAGATTCAAAATGTCAAATGTCAAAGCTCAAATGCCAAATCAAATCCTAATGTCAAATGACAAAAAGGAGTGAGTTATCGAACTTTTGGATTTGGGATTTTGACATTCATTTGACATTTGGATTTTGGCATTTGGCATTAATACACTCCCACCTTGCCAAACTCCATTTCTTCGACCCCATCATTCCAATATTCCTTCCAGCCACTACTCCACTCGAGTTCAACCCATTGAAATCAAACCCCTGCATGGCCGGAGTTTTCTGTGCGCAAATAGAAAGGAGGGCCGTTTCGGCCCTCCTCCCAAGGTGTTCCATGTCTTTATTCTAAGCCTAGAAAAGCCCGGTCACTTTCCCCGTCTTGGTGTCCACGTCCACCCGTCTGAAGGCCGGATTGGAGCTCGTTCCTGGCATAAGGCTGATCGTGCCGGCGCAAGGACAGAGAAATTTCGCACCAGAATAGATCAACACGTCCCGAATGGGAAGCGTCCACCCCTTGGGGACCCCTTTCATAGCCGGGTCGTGGGTAAGGCTCAGGTGGGTTTTCACCATCATGGTGGCAAAGTCGCCGTACTTGGGGTCACCCTCGAGCATTTTCGCTTTGGCCTCAGCTTCTGGCGTCCAAGCCACGCCGTTCGCCCCGTACACTGTTTTGGCGATCTTCTCAACCCTGTCGCGAAGTTTCATCTCTATGGGATAGAGAAACTTGAACTTCGACTTATCCTCGCACGCTTCCTTCACAGCTTCAGCGAATTCCACGGCACCGTCGCCACCATCCGCCCAGTGGGTAGACACAGCGCATCTGGCTCCAGCCTCCTCAGCGTATTTCCTCACCAGGGCAATCTCTTTCTTGGTGTCCGTGTGGAAGGCATTGATACAGACCACTGGATTGATTCCCGCCTTTCGGATCGTGTTGATGTGGTGAACCATGTTCGGTACACCCTTTTCCAGAAGCTTCAAGTTCTCTTTTGTGTAGGCAGGATCGAGCGGAATACCGGCCACCACTTTGGGACCGCCGCCATGCATCTTGAGAGCGCGGATGGTTGTGGTCAGAACGGAAACGTGCGGCTTCAGGCCGCTGTACCGGCACTTCACATTCCAGAACTTCTCAAATCCGATGTCAGCCCCAAAACCACTCTCGGTGATGTGGTAATCAAAAAGCTTCAATCCGACACGGTCCGCGATAATGGAAGACTGACCCACGGCGATGTTGGCGAACGGCCCGGCATGAACCATGCAGGGCTGGTATTCCACCGTGCACATCAAAGTGGGATTGATCGTGTTACGCATCCATGCGGTCATGGCGCCGCCGACTTCAAAATCACCCGTCGTAATCGCTTTGCCGCTTCGATCAAAAGCGAGGGTAATCTCATCAAGCCGTTTCCTGAGGTCGGGAAGGTCCCTCACAATGGAAAGGATGGCCATCAATTCTGAAGAGACCGCGATCCCGAACTTCGACGCCATGGTGAAGCCGTCCATTCTTCCGCCAAGCCCGATGACGATATTTCTCAAGCTCTGAGCGCAGAAGTCCAAAATCCAGCCCAATTCAACACGAGTGGGGTCCACATTCAGTCTTTTCATCCCTGTCAGTCTCTTGAGTTGCTCGTCGTTGTAATTTCTTTCATGCTGCATCCGGGCGGTCAAAGCGACCATGGCCAGATTATGGGCATTCATGATGTCATTGATGTCGCCCGTCAAACCCATGGAGAACTCTGTCATGGGGATGAGCAGCGAGTTACCACCGCCGGCAGCGGTTCCCTTGATGTTCATGGTAGGGCCGCCTGACGGCTGACGAAGGGCACCACCCACGTTGAGACCAATCTTGCCCATTCCCTCCATCAAACCGCAAGAGGTTGTGCTCTTTCCTTCACCCAAGGGCGTGGGCGTGATCGCCGTCACCTCAATGTACTTTCCATCCTTTTTCTTCTCCAAGCGCTTCATGATTTTCATGAAGTCGAGCCTGCAAAGCCGGCCGTAGGGGATGATCTCATCTTTTTTCAGCCCCAGTTTGTCGACCCACTGTTCTGGGCTCGGCATGTTCTTCTCGGCAGCATCAGAGATCTGCCAGTCCTGCATTTTCGTTGCATCGTAGGCCATATCAACTTTCCTCCTTCTATGTGATGTTTTTGCACCAGATTACTGGCTTAACCTTGGTTCCCTATGGTGGGTTCCCCTCCACGGAAAAATAATGAGCCCTGACCCGTCTCCACGGGCTTCAGGGCTCTTGTTAAACACTTTCAAAGTATATTGATCCTTCTAAGCATGTGCGTGGCATGCAAATCCTGCTGAGAATATGACCCTTTGTCTTTGTAGGGAATTTGTTGAAATTACGGCTTCTTATTTATAATTCCCTGAGCATAAGCTCGGGGAATCCCAGGAAAGGCAATTTTTCCTATCAAAAAAAAGGGGGGGCGTCAAGCTTTATGGGGATAAAAAGTTCAATTTAAAAGCCTTTTTCTGACAGCTACGCCTTTTTTTGCAGAACCCGGCACAAGGCGGGAGTCATACTGTTTTAGTGGGAAACCGGATCGCCAACACACCTATCCCCCAGCGATCATCGGGATCAGGAACACTTCAGCATGGTCCGGAACAAAAGTCTTGTCAAAATTGGGCCTGGCTACGATCCTCTCATTAATCCGCACGACGGCATAGGGATAAGGGTCTTTTAACATGCTGAGCAAATCCGCGACCGTAATACCCTGGTGCCAGGGCATATTCTTGTCCCCAACCTTAATCATCACCCTGCCCCGTGCGCTTTGAGCACCTCCAGAACCTCGGGGAAGTCTATGTGTAATCGCTTTACGGTCTCCAAAGTGGGGATACCGTCATTGGTCCATCCTCGCCGCTTGTACACCGCATCCTTGAGTTTATCGTACATTTCTTCCCGGAATTTTCGAAGAACGGCAATTTTTTCCTCCGTGCTCTTGTCATTGATATCCACCTTGTGCTGCTCCACGAGCTGCTTATCGTACCGCTCTTTTCTCGACTCATACTCACCAACGGTAACAGGGCCCACAGCCCGGTAAGGAATGTTGTCGTGCTCGCGGCGTCCAAAGCCCATCTTTAAATTGAAAATGCGCTGGAAATTGTAAACCGCCTCGCTCATGGCGATCAGGGCCTCAGGGCCCACTCGGCGACCTGTGATCGCGCTGAAGTACTGCGCGTACCACTGAACGTGTTTCATCACCTTCGCAGGTTCCGGGGTCTCCTTGTTGTCTTCGGGCACAATGTCGTTCCACGGGAGCTTACACAGCCCGCACAGCCCAAACCAGGTCCGGAACATGGGGAACCAGTGAAGGGCTTCGGCTTTCTGCTCAAAGGTGGGCATGAAGTTGTGAACCATATCCAAGAAAATCAACCAGGCTTCATCATGTTGAGGCCCCTTGAGGGCCAGGCCGTAACCGCCCTGCTGGGCTAGCGACTCTTTGGTCATGTATTCCGAAAACTCAAGCCCTTTGGCCTCCATGCCGATATCCTGCATGATCTTGGGATCAGCCCCATACTCCTCCGAAAATAGGGCTTTCATCCTTCGGATGCCCTGGCCGACGATCTTTCCGAAACCCTCTCCTTTGGCCATTTGGTGCAACAGTTCCAACGCACTCACCTTGTTGCCGAAAGAAAGTTCGAGGCCGCCCGTGTTGTTTTCATTAAGCAGGCCCATTTCGAAACATTCCATAGCAAAGGCAATGCTGGTTCCGATCGAAATCGTATCCAGTCCATAGGTGTCACAGTAGAAGTTCATCTCAGCTACGGCAAAGGGGTCAAAAATCCCCAGGTTGGAACCGCAACCTGCAATCGTTTCATATTCAGGACCGTCCACAAAGACCCTCTTTCCTCTGTAGGGGCCCGTGAAAGGCACAAAGTCCTTAATCCCGTGGGAGCAGGCTACAGTGCATCCCATCCAGCATCCATCATAGCCTTTGTCAAAGATACGCCTGTAGACTTCTTGGCCCACATTGAGTCCTTGTGGATGCTGGCCGTAGCGAAAATTGTTGGTGGGAAGCAGGTCATGGGCGTTCATAATGTCCACAAGATGCGTGGTGCCCACCGTGGCCATTTCATTTTGCTTGGGATCCAATTCTCTGATTTCCTGGGAGTGCAGTTTTGCCACCTCTTTGAGAGCAGCCTCGTCTGCAGGGTTGTTTGTGGTCGCCGTAACCGGTTCCCAGCGTGCAACGACGGCCTTGATGCCTTTGTCGGCGAAAACCGTTCCAATGCCCCCTCGTCCAGCTTGTTTATATCGAGCCCTCTCACGTCTCGAATCATACCAAGAGAAATTTAAACAACCGATGAGTGTATGCTTCGCCCCGGGGCCTGTTGAAACGACGGAAATGCTCCGAGGTTTGCCCTCCCCAAAATGATCCGTCAAGAGACTTGAAATCTCGTGGGCATATTCCGGCAGCCCTGAAGCCTTGAGGATCTGGACCTTTTGGCTGAGTCCGTCAATCAGAATGACCGCGTCTCCTGCGGCCTTACCCTGAATCTCCAGAGCATCAAATCCGGAGAACTTCAAGTATGGCCCAAAATACCCGCCCACGTTGGAGTCAATCACCGATCCGGTTGTTGGCGAAATGGAGGTGACAATGCTCTTTCCAGAACCAGGATAAGTGGGCGTTCCGCCCAAGGGGCCGGAGGCAATGCAAACGGCGTTCTCCGGATCATTCCATTTTGTAGTTTCCTTCACCGCATTCCAGAGGAGCCAAAGGTCAAAGCCCTTGCCCCCAATAAAGACCTCTTTCATTTCATCCGTAACAGGCTTGATGGAGATTTCCGAGTCGGAAAGGTTCACATAAAGGGTCTGGTTGGCGTAACCTTTGTCTGTGGTGGGTCTTTCATAGTTGAGCGTCTTGATCTCTTCCAATGCAAATTCCGTCATAACCTTTTCCTCCCCGTTCAAGATTGAATTACCGGCCTCCGGCTTATAGAGCCTAATGCTCGGAAAGAGTACTGAAGCATTGGGCGAGACGACAGGGGAACGATGGAATAGCGGAAGAATGGAATAATGGGTTCTTAAGGCATTCTATCTCTTTTGACCCAACATTCCAACATTTCGATTATTCCAGTATTCCTTTGATCCATCACTCCATCACTCCAGCTCTTCTGGTTGCTGCTTACTGTTTACCGCCTACTCTTATTTGAGCGCTTCCTCCCCGCCAAAGCTTCTTTGAAGGGAAAAGCCCTCCAGAATGACAGGATCCTTTTCCGTGCTCTTTTCCGTAACCAGCCTGGCCGCCACTTCGCCCACACCAGGCCCCAGCATGAATCCCTGTCCGCACATGCCGGTCGCATGAAGCAAGCCTGCCACCTCATGGCTCCACCCCACCAGGGGAGACCCATCCGGTGACATGGGGTAGAGGCCTCGCCACATTCTCCTCACTCTCAAGTTCTTGAGTCGAGGAAGGATGTTGACCATTCTGGCACTCACTTGGGACAAGAAAACAGACGTCTCCCTTTTGTCTGTCCCCACAATGACCGGATCCGGCGTGATGCAGAAAACCACCTGGCCAAGCTTGTTCTGATAGAAATAGTAGTTCTTGGAGTCGGGACCTGGCCTCAAATCCACCACCATGCATGTAAAGAAGGACTGAACCGGTTCCGTGATGGCCGCTTCGTGGGAGTCCGGAATCACCGGGATATCCACGCCTGCCGTATTACAAAGATCACGGGAAAAAGGACCTGCCGCGTCTACCACAACAGGCGCCTCGTACTGTCCCTTTTCAGTCGCTACACCCCGGACCTTTCTTTTCTCAACGATGATCCTGCTCACGGGTTCCTTGAATCGAAATTCCACGCCCAAGCTTAGGGCCCTCTTGTAAAAGGCATTGATGGCAAGAAGGGGTGAAGCTGACCCGTCGTCGGGCGAAACCGTTCCTCCGAGCAAGCCCTCAGGGTTTATTCCCGGGACCACTTCCTGTATCTTCTCAGGCCCGACAAAGTCGATGTTCAGACCATACTCCTTTTGTATGGGCAAGATGCTTTTGAGTGCATTGGCCTCTTGCTCTCGGTATACGGGGAACGTGTAACCTCCCTTGAGCCACTCGATGTTATCCCCATAGGTCCTCTCCCATGTTGAGAATATCTCGAGAGATCTCAAGCAGGTCAGAATCTTTGCCGGATCTGAATGGGTGGCCCTGATGCCGCCAATCGCTTTCTTGTTCTCGCCCTGTCCAGGAGAGGCCAGTCTGTCCACAACAAGGGTTCTCACACCCATCTCTCCAAGAGCCATAGCCGTGGGAACCCCCACAGATCCAGCACCTACAACAATCACATCGAAACGGCTGCTGTCAGTCACAGTGTCCTCCGCTGTATACGGTTGCCTTGCTTACAACCATTGGGAGTATATTTATTAAGGAGAGCAAAATATTGTTTACAGGCGGCCTCCCACCAGTCACTTCAGAAAAGCCCCATGACCCTCGTATATTTGACGTTCCATGTAAACAATTTGATGCTCCGAGTAGTAAGTGGCACAAGATTCAGGGCAAAATCCTTCAGCTCTGAGCCTCTCTCCATCTTGCCCTGAGCCTTACGCCTCATCCCATCTCCCTTTTGTTTTCTTCGACTTCTTTACTCCTTCCTTTCGCAAAGTGAGGTTGGGAGGCTGTCCGACAACCAACAATTCCTCTCCCCCTTGAGGGGGAGAGGTAAGGTGAGGGGGGGGGTTGATTCGAGCACTTACACCCTCACCCCGACCCTCTCCCTCAAGGGAGAGGGAGTTATCGGACAGGCTCTTGGGAGGCATTTGGTCTATGCCCTTATTTTCTACTTCTAACGCCCGCCAGTATCCCCAACGGTACTTCCACGAAAGGAGGCCGGTCCACTCTGTCCGTAACGTCACCGAGGTCAATCCCCTCCTCCTGGAAAATGCGCCAAATCATGAGTCTGCAAGTCTTCGCCCCGCATGAGCCCATCCCTGCCCTTGTCATCGCTTTCAGCTGATTCAGGTCCCGCACACCCTCTCTGATGGCGGCTCTGATCTCTCCTGCAGTGACCCTTTCGCAGCGACAAATAACAGCCTCATCCGGGGGAAGCTCTTTCTCATAGAGATAAGAAGGCTCGACCTGCTTCTCCTGTACCCAGATACCTACCGCCTCCTTTGCCACACTCTTGTCAGCTTTCACCTGAACGAGGAGCGTTCCCGGATATTTCTTCTTATTTGCAAGCACCTTCTCGACCGCATAGTATCCGAGGATGGCCCCGTCCACATCCGTGATGGGTATCTTTTCACCAACCTCCACCTTTTCTCGCCATATCTCGTAAGGCAGAGTGACAGTGGGGTGATCTTTGTCCTTGCGGTAATCCACAATGGTCACCGCCAGGCCGGGACAAATATAAGCACAGTTCATACAGCCTTTGCACAGGCTCACATCCACCATGTACGGAAGCCCCCTGATGTCGTCCCTTTCGGTCTTAATGGCCCCCTCGGGGCAAACCGAAGTGCAGGGATTACAGGGCACCTCCTGGTAACAATGAAAAATGGGCATCACCCCTTCTTCTTCTTTGGGCTTCTCCCGGCGCACGGATGGGCCGGGCTTGGATTTCAAAATGGTCTCCTTCTCTTCCCAAACCTTTGGGATCTCCCCTTTGTGAAGCCCCAGCGACTGGGCGATCTTGAGTCCCTGGATCTTGCCTGTGAACATGGCTGCGGAGGCCTCGGCAATTTCCTTAGCATCCCCGGCAGCGTACACCTCCATGCCCCATTCTTTTGCCTTATAATAGAATTCATTGACTTCCGCCAATCCCACAGCAATGAGTACCGTATCCACCTCAAAGGTCTTCTGTGTGCCGGGAATCACCTGCCATTCCTTGTTCAGTTCTGCGATAGTGACCGATTTCACCCTGTCCTCGCCGCTGGCTGAGACGACAGTGTGGCTGGTGAATATGGGCACCCCGAGCCTCTTGAGCTTGTCGGCATGAACCATATATCCGCTCACAGCCGGCAGGGCCTCAATAAGGGCGGCCACCACCATGCCCGCTTGAATCGCGTGATAACCTGCAATGAGACCCACGTTTCCGCCACCCACAATAAGTATTCTTTCCGAAGACTTAACGAGGTCTCGATTAACCAAGGTCTGGAAGGCGCCGGCTCCGTAAATTCCCGGCAGTGTATTGCCTGGAAAAGAAAGCATTTTTTCACGGGCCCCTGTGGCCACAAGGATTTTCAGGGGTTTTACCTTTCTGTAAATCCGCCCCTTCACAACCCCGACAATGCCGTCGGAGAAGACACCGATTGCCGTGGCGTTCAACCAAGTTTCAATGGAGTCCAACTTCCTCAATTTTTCTTCAAGGATTTGCGCTATCTCGAAACCCCTTGTTCCGGCCTGGGAATCCTCTATTGAACCGAAAAATTTGTGGGTTTGGAGAAGCAGCTTCCCACCCAGCCGGGTCTTGTCGTCTAAAACGAGCGTGTCCACCCCAAGCCTGCCCAACTCGATCGCAGCTGACAGGCCTGCCGGCCCCCCACCTATAATCAGGACTTCCACTTCCCTGATGGGGGGCTCTCTCAAAGCGGGGGGCTCATCGTCTTCAGGGAGCCTGGGGAGACCCTCGATACTCTCAATCTTCATGCCCTCTCTCAGCGGAGTCATGCACGATTTCACCGGAAGCCCATCTGCTATGACGAGGCATTGCGAACACTGCCCATTGGCACAAAATATCCCTTGGGGGCTTTGGTCTTTTGCATGATGCCCAAAGACGTGGATGTCATTGGCGATGAGAGCCGAAGCAATCATCTCGCCTTCATACCCCGCCAATGTCTCGCCGTTCCAGGTGAACGTGAGTTCCATTCGAGCAGGAATTTCAAGTATCGGGTGTTTCGTGATCCGCTTCTTCATAAGAATCCGTCCTCTGCACAGTCTTCTAAACCCCAGGAACCTATCTTGACAGCTTTTCTCCGTCCTCCGGTCAGAAACGACCTTCCTTCATTCGGCCTCAAAATCTCCTTTGTCTTGACGCCTATGCCTTATTAGATTCCTGTATTTTTGTAAAGGATATCTTGCCCATTCGGGAAGCGCCGGTCTGTTCACGTGGCTTGGTTCCGACAAGCACGATTCCGTTCGCACCCGGCCCAACAAAGAGGGCCGTCTCCACAGTTGAAGATCTAAAGATTTACCCGCCTTGGGAGGGTTTCCCCGCCTCAGGAGCGTTTATCCGCCTATTGGAGGGGTTCCCCGCCTGCCGGTCTCGCCAGCAGGATGACCCTGCAATGAAATGCCTCTTATAGGGTGGAATCCTTTGCGAAGGCCGCAAAGGTTTTGAAGTAGGCTTCTCCCCCAACAACATAGGTGTCATTGTGGCCGGCACTTTTCAAAGGCAGAAAATACTTTGGTGGATTTGCTGCTTCAAACAGCGTCCTGCCCATTCTAAAGGGGACAATTTCATCAGCCTGGCCATGTATGATGAGCTTTGGAACGCTCACACGGCCGATCTTTTCAAGATTATTGTAGTGGGCAGGCAGCAATGGAGAAAAAAGCGCAAAAAGCATCATGCTCTTTGCCATATCTTTGCTGGAGGTAAAAGCGCTTTCCAGAATGACAGATTTGACCTGTCTTTTCGATGCCACTTCTACGGCCACCGCCGCACCAAGGGAGCGCCCGAAGAGAACCACCTCGCTAGGCCCTATCCCTCGCCGCCTCACCACATAGTCATAGGCTGCCAGTCCATCTCTGTAAATGCCTTTTTCCGAAGGCCGGCCCTCACTCCGGCCATATCCCCGGTAGTCAAAGATGAAAACCTGAAGCCCCTTTTTCAAAAGACGATCGATGTTGTCGAGGCGGTGGGAGATGTTTCCCGCATTTCCGTGGAAAAAGAGAATCACTGGCGATTCACCCTCTAGAGGGAAAAACCACCCATGCAACCGTTTTCCGTCTTCGGTTTCGAAATAGACGTCTTGATAGGTGATACGGAGCTCCTGTGGCGTGAAATCGAAGGCCTTTTGCGGGAAAAAGACGAAGAAATTTTCGATTTTCACATAGAAAAGATAGAAACAGCCCGCTGCCAGGACAAGGATGAAAACCCAATAGACCCATTTGACAGGCATGAGAAGAACACTCCAAGACAGGGGAATGATGGAATAGTGGAAGAATGGAACAATGGGTCTTTAGAACACCCTATGTTCTTGACCCAGGTTGCCCCATTATTCCAGCATTCCATTGTTCCTGTTTTAGTTATATATGGATTTCCGCCACATCCCCATCCTGAAGAACATAGTCCCGCTGCACCATCTGACCGTCATAAACCGCCTTTCCCCAAATCTTGGCGTATTTGAGCTTTTCTTTGAAGTCTTTGTGAATCTTTTCGGCCAGGTCCTGCAGGGTGCTTTCTCTGGGAAGCACAAAAGGCGCCTTCAAATCAGGCTCCTTGCCCGGGGCACGGGTGTAGACACGGATAATGTTGGAAAGCTCATATATCTTCTCGACCAGGGCGCTCAGATGATACCCATGGCGCACCGAAATGCCCACGCTGGGAAACGTCACTTCAGAGAGCTCGAGAAAGACTTCATAGTCCTCATCGTCTTCTTTCTGATCCACTTTGTTCACTACCAGGAGAAGCTTCTTGATGAAAGGCGCCTTTTTAAGATCTTGAGGAATGGGCACCCCTTCCGGGAAGACCCTCCATCCCCGGAGAACAGCCAGCGTGTCTTCCAGCTGCTGCAAAGGGTCACCGTGCAGATCCAAAAGAAGAATGAGGATATCCGTTCTTCGAATTAGGTCGGCCATCCAGGGGTCGGTGTAGTCTTTGCTGAGGGGCGGCGTGTCGATGAGCTGGAACTGAATGTTTTCAAAGTTGACCATGCCGGGCGTCGGTTTCCAGGTGGAGTGGGGAAATTCAGCAATCTCCGGCGTGGCGTTGGTCAGGGCGGCCACGAGGGAGGACTTTCCCGTGTTTGGCGGCCCAACCACCACAAGCTGGCCTGCCCCTTCCTTCTCAATGGAGTACGCAGTGCCTCTGCCGGAGCTGCCCTTTTTTTGCTGGGCCTGGGTCTTGAACTTTGAAATCTTCCGCCGCAGATCGGCCCGGAGCTTGTCCGTGCCCTTGTGCTTGGGCATAATGGCAAGCATTTCCTCCAGAGCCCCTACCTTGTCCTCCGGGGTTTTGGCTTCCCTAAAGCGCTTCTCTGCTTCAAAATACATGGGCGGCAAATTGGCCGGCATAGATGCAAACTCCTTTCAACCGGTTCCCCCGAGCCGCCGGGCTCGGTTTCCATCTCGCCATCAAAGTAAATTTAGCCTAACAGAAAATAGGGAACTTCTCAATTCCCTCTCCCGTCTTCTCCATTCCCAAAGAGACCGTGCCACAACCCAGTATAAGATCCTGCGGCACAGCCGGGGGCTTTGGTCCGTGAGCCGAACCGAATGCGTGCCGCTCGCATACAGGGCGATCCACAGATCAACGGTCCTTGTAAGATGAAAGCCTTGCCCCTGCACAAAATCCCCCCAACCCCCCTTTTGTACGGACTGGGGCAGCACATGACAGGGACAAACAAGTCCTCTTCCCCCTTTGTGAAGCGGCTCGACCTGAGCTCGCCGAAGGTGGGGATTGAGAGCCTATCCGATTAGCAAGACCTGATCTCCGTTCACCCTTCGATACCTCAGGGCGAGCGCGCCATGCATTCCATAACGGTTTGATTTTCCGTTCCTGGTGAGGTATCGAACCATGAACGGAATGGCTGATTGTCTTCCTGCAGCCGCCTCAATCCGAGCTATGAGACAGCCTCTCGAGGCTTGCCCGCCTTGCAAGCGAGAGCGCTGCGGGCGGGGGGATTTTTTTATTGTGCGAGCAAAGCTTAACGATAGCCACGCCACAGCCGGGGGCTTTGGAAACTACTAAACTCGTCATTTCGGACAAGTTTCCCTGATAAACCGGGACGAGATCCGAAATCCAGGGATGATCCGGTTCCAAGCCTTCGCGTGGACGATCCTGGATCCCGTCTCTGCGGGGGATGATGCCTTGCTAATGGACCAGGGCATCCCAAATCCCTTGAAAAGATCCATCTAGAAGTGTAAGGATAAAATCGCTCCGCGATTTCATACAATGCGGCTTCGCCGCTCTCGAAAAATGAAATTCATAAGCAATCAAGTTACGAGGTAACAGGTTGTCGCTCAAAACGTTTAATGTTCATCAACCCCGAGGTGATGATACCTTTTCTGAAATGCTTGTCGAAGATCCCGCTGCTTCATAGCGGGGCTGGAAGGCCTTCCTCCTTTCATAGAGTTACGGAATGGGGGACTCCTGGCCCCGAGCGAAGTCAAGTAGTGGGATATCGGATTCTGAATTACGTAATTGTTATACTTTAGGCACTTTAGCTCACTTTAGGCACTCCTTACGGGTTCTCATGAAAGCCATGATATTAGCTGCAGGCTTTGGCACCAGGCTGGGCCCGCTTACGAACAAAAGGCCAAAGGCACTCATGCCGATCGCCAACAAACCGGTGATTGCAAGGGTCATCGATTATCTCAAGACCCATGGCGTGAGCCGAATCATTGTGAATGCCCACCATCACCATCAGCAGGTCGTGGACTTTTTGGATCGCGGCAACCCCTTTGGACTGGACATTGAAGTGCGGGTGGAACCCGAGATCTTGGGAACAGGCGGGGGAATCAAGAACACAGAAGATTTCTGGGATGTGGACGCCTTTGTGGTCATCAACAGCGATATCCTCACCGACATCGACCTGACAGAAGCTTACGAGTACCACAAGAAGAGCGAAACTCTCGTCACGCTTGTCCTTCATGATTGCGAACCCTACAATCAAATCCAAGTCGATGGCAACCGGCACGTTGTCGGCATAGATTCAACAGCCGGCCCGCACAGGCTGGCTTTCACGGGAATACACATCATGAATCGGGAATTGCTATCCCACTTACCCGGAGAGGGCTATTCCGATATCATCGATTCCTATCGAAAGCTCATCCGGTCCGGGAAACCCATCAGCGCTTACGTATCCGAGGGGCACTATTGGAGAGACATTGGCAACATAGAAAGCTATAAGAACGCAAACAAGGAGCTTGCACGGAACAAGTTCGCCGTAGGCACCGGCTGCCATATCGACCCATCAGCGAAGCTCAAGGAGTGGGTTGTGGTGGGCGAGGGCTGTCATTTGGAAGCAGAGGTGGAGATCAGAAGGTCCATCCTCTGGGATAACGTCAAGGTGGGAAGAGGCGTGAAGGTGACCGATAGCATCGTCACCTCTCTTGATCTTGTTGAAACCGATCTGGTGGGGGGAATACTGTGAATTGAGAGGATGTATCATACATAGAGACTTACTACTCGGAGCATCAAATTGTTTACATGGAACGTCAAATATACGAGGGTCATGGGGCTTTTCTGAAGTGACTGGTGGGAGGCCGCCGTT
>SMTZ1_10000138_pt1 | contig 58929 bp, 47 predicted proteins | sample DeeMarSWOR136_30_FD_25667 | JGI IMG/M metagenome (IMG submission 25667) | reverse complement strand
AAACCGCCAATGCCAAGCTCTGCGTAGAACTGTGGTGATATCTCGAAGAAGCTAAGTATAGTCTTGAAGAAGTCTCCAATATTATCCGTGGAGAAGACCTCACGAGCATCAAATATCATGCTCACAATCATGTCGAATATCGGGTTTAGGTCAATTGCGAAATTGGCTCGGATTCCCAAAGCGTACTCTAGATCAAAGAGAGACCAGTCACCAAGACCGATTGGGAACTTGCCTGAAAAGCCTAATAGGTCGTCAAGACCTGCGAATAATCCTTCAATTGTGCTCTCAATGTCATCAAGGACTGGATTAATGAGACCACTCAACCAATCGAATACCTTCCCAAGGAGCCATTTCACACCATTAGTGAAGATGTCCTTTATGTCCATGAAGAACTCCAGTGTGTCTTCGAGCATGGTTTCATCGAAACTACCTCCAAGGAGTCCCTCGGCATACCCTAGTATCTCAGTGATAACCTCGGTAGAGCTTGGCATATCCTCCTTACTTAAGCCAAAAGCATCTGGGAAGAATGATTGCAGAAGTTTCAGAAAGGCATCGATTGGGACATCATCAAATGCTGGTAGTGAACCAACAATCGAACCAGCAGCCATTAGAACCGACTGCATGATACCCTGGAATGACTGTCCCTTGATGCCCTGGATCATCGTGATGATTCCGCCAACTATCTGTCCAGCTGTATCCAGGACATCGTTAGAGTCTGGTATACCGCTAAAGACATTCTCTACATCCAGATATGCTAGAGCATTCTTTATCATAGTTGGAGCATCGCTAAGCTCAGAAACGAAATTGCTGGCAGTCTTGCTGATCATGTTCTTTAGAGCGTCGCTGTCAGTAACAAGAGCGATTAGTCCCATGATTGGTTTTACAGCGCTATTAAGCGCATCAATTACCTGAGCTGCTTCACCCCCTCCTATGACTTCATTAATCAAATCTGCAGCAATCTCAAAAAGATCAGGTAGTTGATTCTTGTCGAAAGCACCATTGAAGAAACCAGTGAGCATGGTCACAGTATCTCGAATAACATCCTTGATTGCTTGAGTCACACCACTTGTTTCTGAATCTAGGATGCTGGATATTTGCGACTTGAAACCATTGATATCACTGAATTCTCCCTCTTGGAAAGATTTGATGACTGCCATCATCTGCTTTGCGAGGTCTTCAGCACCATCAGAGATGTTGGATTCACCAACAATCTCCTGCAACATCTCAACTCCGAACTCTAGGAAAGTTGTAGTTTCAAAGTCATCCAGCATCTTGAAAGCAGACATTCCCATCTTCACAATAGACATTACTTTGTCAACAGCATCACTCAGACCTGTGACCGAGAGGATTGATCCAAGAAGGTCTGTACCAATTGTGTCAACAAACTTTACAAAGTCCTTACTCGCGAGGAAGTCAATTGTTGCCTCCACGAGACTTATGATTCGTGGAAGTAGAGTCGAGACCTGAATAGAGGTCATTCCAAGTGTTGCAGCAAGAGTCTTGTTCAGAAACGCTTGTAGTGTATTCTTTGTGAAGAAGCTGAATATAGTGTCAAATACACCTTTGCCCTCGGAAACAACGCTGCTGATGATATCCCAGAGACCATCCTCAGTACCGAGGATTTGACTGATAAAGTCCTTTACCATTTCAGGAACAGAATCAGGTAAAAGCGCTGTAACGAGCTCTCCAACTATTTCCAATATGCTTGCAATGTCTCCTCTGAAGTTGAAGAGAGCTTTCAATATAATATTCAAGTAGTCCTTGAATTCCGCCATGAATGGAAACTCGTTCGCTATGGCTTGCACAATTGATTTCAGCGGAGACTCGAGATCAAAGTCCTTTACAATTCCAATTATTGGTTCTAGAACTTCGAATAGACCCTTGATGGTTTCAATAAGGTCTGTGGGTATAGAGATGACAGTTGAACCGGAGTCACCCAGGACACTCAAAAGAACATCGATTATCTCACCAATAGGTCCCCTAAGAGCAGAAAGTAGAGGAATCTCACCAAGGATATAGTCACTTGATGATACTTCTGCTGCAGTGCTTATCTTGATTGCAGGCGAGAAGTCTTCTGGCAGCTCCTCCTCTTGTAGCTCGACAAGATTTCCTTCTTCACTCATTTTATAGAAAGCTGGTTCAATGGTGGGCGCATGCTCAGCCCACATTGCATCTGTTCTCTTCTTTAGAGCCTCCTCATCAATCTCACCAACTGCGTCGATTGGTTCAATACTTCTCTCAAAGAATGTTTCAAAGTTGTCACCGTATATCTTCAATGCAATGGTTCGAAGATCTCCTGCCGCATTCTCATAGTCACTACTTATGTGGGCTCTTGTTGAAATGGCTTCGTGGATTGTCCACATATCAAAGAAAGCTAGAAGTAAACCATCTACCTGTTCTGCCTTGCTTGTGCGAATATTAGTGTCCGTTCCCTCAAGGAATTGTTCTAAGCATAATGTATTTCCCATTCCAACAATATGTTGTGTTGTGTCATGTTTTGCCAATATACTGTAGAACTGACCCCATGTAATGTTCATGTCACGAAAATGAACGGTTGTCAGGTCAGAACTTAATGCATAGATAGCAATCCATGGTTCTGCCATTAACTCATAATCCATGCTTGACCATTCACAGATTGGTACCATCTGTATATGTTCAAGCCGAAACGCAAGCACGTGGTGAACATTTTCTGCTATCGTTCTCAACAGATTGTTTGTTGGATCATAAAAGATGTATACAGGATCTATCTCGTATTTCGCCAATGGGTCTTGAAATAGTGGTTCCTCTTGTTGCATCATCTCGCCAGCCCAAACGGCCTGTGGAATGAATCCAACAAGCATTATTGTGATAAAAACAGCAGAAACCAGTTGGACTCTCAATAGTCTCCGGTTCATATGCGAATGTTCCTCCTCTCTTGACGTCAAGTAGAGGAAGGTGAATGACAAACCATGCACAATATGGTAGCAATATCCCATGCGTCATGCATTACGTGTTGGACAACGCGTGCAAAGGACCTTCCTCTCCTTAGCCGCCTAGCGAACTGGCAAGGAGTAAAATAAACTGGATATATTACTTCTGCTAAAACTCCACTAGTATTGAGAAGGACTTCTTGGAGTGACCTTTGGATGAGTTTTACTCTTAGGCTTTAACGCTACTGGAACGGTTGAGATTATAGTCACCATATACGAGAGTGGAATGGTTACATTAGCTGACTCTTCATTCACTGAAAATGTGAAACAACCCTAACTTGTTAATTCCATCCCACACTTTTGACAGAACTGTGCACCTGCTTCAACCACTGCTCCACACTTCGGGCATTTTGATGAGTATTTGCTCCATAGAGTTAGTAATCTTTCAATGTCGTCGCGCTGTAAAAGCCTTCTTCTTAGAAGTTCTTCCAATCCCTCAACTAGTATTTGCTCCGCCTCTGGATCCAATAGCATATTCCCCTTCATACAGGTGTGATTGAAGGATTCTTTGAATGAACGATCGTTCTTCAACCAATCATCTATCAACTGATTAATAGCAGCATCAAACTCATTGCTCAAGGCATCACCTGTTCCCACATTTAGGAGGCTCTCTTCAGGAATGAAACGGGGAGTGAGGATTTTGTGAGATTGGTCTTCATATTTTACCACGTAGGTGTGTATGTCGAGAAGTGTCAACGGAGCAAGGTTTCTGATCGAATCATTATCTATTGTCCAGTTCATTAAATCAAGGAACTCCTGTTGAAACTCTAAGACTCTATTCTCAATTGAATGCTCAGCTTTCGTTATTGCAGCTTTCACCTGAGCTTTGAGGTTATCGAGCTCCTTAGCTTTAATTTCCATTTCATTCCTTACGTCATCGATTCTTTTCTGACGCTCTTGGATTTCTGTTTGCAACATAGCTTCAGCTTTTATTCTGTCTGCTTCATACTTTGTTCGAGCTTCAGCCACACTCTTCTGTAAATCAGTCTTTTTCACTTCCATCATATCTAAGGGCTGCTGACTTTTCGATATCGTATTCTTGAGAGAGTCTACTAGGTTGCTGTATACCTCTATTGCACCTTCAGTATCAGCCTCTTTCTCACTTATTTTGGATCTCGCATTTCTTATTTCATCAATAATATTTGTGAAGAACTGTTCAAGATCGTTCATAGATCTTGAAAAGTCTGCGGTCATGGCTCGGAGATTCATCTTGTGTTTCTCGCCCAATTCATAGAGTTTGTCATTTTTTTCCTTCGTAAGTTTCACAATCTCTTGCTTTGTTCTATCCTCCATCGTCTGGACACGCTCAATCCCTCGCTCATGTTCCAGTTTTGTGATATTATCTAGAATCGAGGTTTGTACACCAAAATTCTCCCTAATCAACTTCTCAAGAGTTTCTGCAGATTCTATTCTTAGCTTTGTAGATTCGGAAATTTTTCTGAATTCTTCTGTTCTCTTTAACGCAGCTGCTGAGTCTATAGCAATCTCGATTCTATTGGGTGCCGCAGAGGGATCAGAAACGTGAATGAAACTTCCGATTGCTTTGATGAATGAGGGGTCTACTATATTTGCAATGTCTGCTGCGTGGCTTTCAACATTCTCAAGGAGTGGCTGTATCTTTAAAGCAACATTCGATATATCAGTTGCTTGGGACAGTTCAGAGCTAATTATTCTCTTTACTTCATTAGCTCCTTTCATATCGGTGAAATTGAACTCCTTTCTGCTACTGCTGGTTGCACTGAGTACTATTGATTTCGTCGGTGATGTCTGCACAATCCAGAATGGGAATGACACACTGCTTAAACTAACAATTCTCGCATGATGCCCTTTGGATGAGTCTGCAGATGCAAGCGCAGCAGCTAGACAAACGCTATCCGATTCAGGTTCAACTCTTGTGATTTCTTTCTTGAACAAGAAGTTTAGATATAGATTCCTAACCATAGAAGCCCCGCCTTGGAAGTAATCGATGATTAAATCATAATTATGCCTTTTTACGATGAGGATTAACGAATATCTAGAATAATAAAGCAATAAACGCACAATAAATAGTCGAGATGATTAAATGTAGAACACCAAGTGGAATCACAATTCTATTGAATTCAGCCCAGCTAAGCGGTTTTAGGTTCTGTTCAGAAACTGATACAACCACTATGTTTGGAGCATCTCCAAAAGGTATCACATAGCCGCCAGAGTTAGTTCCCAAGGTAAGAGATATTGGTATCATTGGATTTACAGTCGTTAGCTGTTTAGCCGCAGGCGCCATTAGAATACCAACTGCTTTTGCATCAACTGGTGCCATCAATCCTCCTGGAATAAATATCATTGCGACTATAGCTAGGAATTCATTTGCTTCTGCAATTCCTTGGAGTCCACCTGCAATATCTTGAATGACTCCTGTTATAACCAATGCCTGAACAATTCCCATCATTCCAGCGAGGAAAAAAACAGAATCCCATGATAGTCTTCTAAACAGATCACGAGCCCTCTCTCTAGTTGGAATTAAAAGTGCCGCAGCAACAACAAGAGCAATCATTGAGGACTGTTCTGGGAGAATTATTATGCCAAAAATAAGGACAGTCATTCCAATACATGCAGCTATTAGATCAAACCTTGAACGAATGGTGATATTCGGGTCTATTGCAAACAAATCGGTAAGGTCTCTCTCTATCGTATCATCGATAATATCAGAATATTTCCTCATCATGTAAATCAGAGTGGTGATAAAGAGAATCACTGAAAGTGGTAGTAATGAGAAAAACATCAACCCTGTATTGATTTCTGCAAGGAACACAATCACGAGGTTCGTGATTGATCCAATTGGTGTTGGGAATGATGCTAGACATGCAACAACTGCTTCACTTATTAAATAAGGTCTGAAATCAACATCAATTGAATTACAGACTTGTACTGTGAACGCACTAACTATGAGCATTGTAGGTAATGGATCAAAGAACAAAGAAATAACGAAGACAAGTACCATGAAATATTTGAAAACACGTTTGGGATTGCCTGCAGTCCTTTCTGCTAATATCAATGCAACATATTGGAAGAGACCTGATGATGCAACGACTGATACAATAATCATCATGGATGCCACGAAGAGGATTATGTCCCATCCTATTGTGCTCGCAAAATCAACGAACGAAATACCCTGCATGAAATAAATCACACATGCTGATATTCCAAAGCCTAGAAGAGCTGCTGCAGTATCGTTTACCCTCTCACTCAGTATTATGAGAAGAACTGCTACAAATAGACCAAGGATAATGAATCCGGCAGCTTCCATATATTGACCAAATTACTTGAGCATGTTGCCCTATTTAGCAATATTGCAGTTTGGTGTCCTTATTACCAAGAATTACGCGTTATAGCTATTATTACTTCTAATCATTGTTAGAGTTTCCGCCTCATCGACAGAAAGTTTCTCCTCTGTTAGGAGTTCTCTAAGGATTTCCAAGTATTGATTATTTAGTCTGAATCCATCTCCCTCAACGACTCGCAAAGTTGCTCTATGGTTCCACTCTGCATCTTGATCATCTACTGAATGTAAGGTGACAACATAATTTTCACCTGCTCTCCCCATCATCAATCGAACACTACTATAGGTAAGTCCTTTCATTTCACTACCTATTGATCTTCGGGCATAAGCTTGAATTGCTGACATGAATGAGCCAAACAACTCTTGATTGAGATGTATATCTTCAAGACCCACTGATGCTTGCCGAATCCCTGCTTCATCAAACACTATTATGCCCTTCAAGTTCGCGACAACCAAGTCTTGCTCTACTATAATTCTTAATGAAGACCTGTAATATGAATACCTCGTACAGACCTATCAATCCGAGTAGAACTATTGACCCAAAAGTTCTCCGACTTCTTTGGCATACTTCCTCATCTGAGTCACAGCCAAACCCATCGATGTCAAATCTTTGGCTGAACCCATAAGCAAGAATTCTCCAGCATGAGAGAGAACTACAAAGCCATCCTTTCCACGAACAACGACTTCATAGAGATCACTCAGCTCAAGTTTACTTGCAGCCATATCTCCAGTCATCAAGAGTGCCGCACTGACTGCAGCCATCAAATCTGGGTCTGCCTCAGAGTCTTCAGTAGCAAAATAGGCGAGCTTCACTCCCTGTTTACTCACAACAGCTATCGCATCAAGGTCAGCATAATTAGTGAGACCCATCAATAGCTCAACAAGTTCCTTTTCCTTTGCAGGATCGAGATGAGATGACATTTAATTTACCTCTTTTTCATACAGTTTTTATTTCTCAGATTTATTTAGCAACAAGCTTCTTACCTTTTGCTTTCCCTTTCTTCTTAGCATCAGCTTCTGATTCTTCTTCGAGCTCTGACCTAAAGAAGCTAATTAAGTCTCCAAGACGCTCTTTCATCTCTGCCTTTATGGGGCTCAGAATGGCGTCTGGTGTTCCCTTCAATAATTCAATTCCAAGTACTCTTCCATCCTTTACTATGACACGAGGGATAAAGCCCTCCGCCATGAATGTTCCTTCTGGTGGATCTCTAACTTTCTCAAATTTCCTCTCTACTTTCTCTTGTCCAAATACTGTGATTTTATGTTCTGCAACAGTGAATAGCTCATTATAGACAATCAATAACTCCCTCTGATAGCCTTCAGGAGGATCAACAGTTTCTAGCTCACTAATCATCGCCTGGATCTCTGCAGATGGAGCTGTTTTCATTGATGTTGTTGGTGGTCTTGGCGAAGTTGTTGGAGTTGCTGTTGGTGGTCTTGGTGGTGGCATTGATGCAGTTGTAGGCTGTGGTGTTGGTTCTGTAGGTTGTGGTTTTGGAGGCGCAGATACTGATGGAGTTGGTTCTGCAGTTGGTTCTGTCTTTGGCTTTGGTGGTTTAGGTGGTGGTGCTGGCTCACCGGGTTTCAGTACTCTTTCGGCTGCTGTAGTTCCATTTAATGCAGTGAAGAAAGTTGGTGGTTCTTCTCCTTCATCAAGTGGCCGTACCTTGAAGTGAAATCCATATTCAGTTCTCAGGTTTGTAGCAACTCTTGCACCAATGAATTTCCTCCTGATACCTGCTTGGGTCCCTTTCCATAGATAGATGCTTTTTGTTTCGTCGTCGACAACACATACTACCTTTGTTGAATCAAGATCATCTTTGGACAACTCGACCTCATTCAGGGTCCCATCTTCTAATACCTCGTAGCCAACTACCATGATCGATCACTACGCTACTCGTTGAACATGTAATGCTGGATGTTTATGGTTTCTAGCCAGCGTATTCGTTATTCCTTTTTTGTGGTATATGATTGTTATTGTGTTAGATATTATGACAGAATATGACTCCATTAGGCGTGAAGAAGGCTTATGAGTCAGATACGTCAATAGATTTCGGTTGCTGATTATGGAAACGCAAACGAAATACACCAGTCCGTATAAACAGATATTTGATGAGGTTGAGAGTCTGAGTGCAGGTAAATTAATTCTCGGACTTGCTGCATCAACATTGATCATGCTCGCTTCAACATGGGGGTTACTCTCTCTGTTGAATTTCTCTGGAGTATATAGTTTTGATACCTCTAGATTTATCCCATACACGATGTATATGTTGGCCGCCTCAGCTGGTTCCATAATTCTAGCAGTTTTGTTATGTGGCATCATTGTAAAATGGCCTCGAACAGTAAGTCTACCACTTCTAATTCACAGACGTGCAAAACATCATACTGGTGACTATTACCTGTCCCCCGAACCGGATGATGAGAACTTGGGGACTGTGTTTAGAAGGTCTCTCTATGGCTCGGTACTCATTGTTGGGATTGCACTTACACTTCTTGGATTCGAACTGATGGTTGAACTTGACACCGGAGGCTTGATTTTTATAGGCACTTGGTTAATGGTTGCTAGTGTAGCTATTCTACCATTTACAATAATGTTGCTTTACTTTGGACCTTGGTTAATGAAAGACTCTGGGTTGTTTCATCTAGATACACGAGATCGGTCTCTTAGCAATGTCGGAGATGATGTAGAAGATATTCTAGAGTTCTTTGCAGGAGTGGATATTATTCTCGTTTGGTTAGAGCTTACTATGAATGTTGGTCTTGAAGCTCCTTGGGTTCCTATCTTCATTATTATAGTCCCACTTGGTCCGCTATTTTCAATAGTTCTCAATTTCACACTTGTCTTTATGGCGTTTAAAGAGAGAGCAACTCTTTCCATGATGCGCTATCTTACAACCAAGTTTGATGTCCCTGATATGGTCAACTCTCCTAACTATATTCGTAGTCAGGTCTTGGCTTTAGTGGATCGTGAATTGCTCATGGTAGATCAAGCTCCCTCTATGTCTTTAGAATCTCAAGTTGAAGAAGAAGATAAGCTAGAGGTTGAAACAGTATCCGAGCTTGAGCTTGAAGAGCCTCCTGCACCAATTCATGAGCATATACCACCACCCCCTGACGATGAAAAACCCATACGAGGTGATCACATACCTCCACCGCCCGGAGATTTCACAGAGTCACCCACTGAGGATGATGATTGATTCAGACCTAAAAGCAAAAGCAATTGTCCTTTCACCATTAGATCTCAACCGCTTGACCAAATCTTCATCATACGTAAGGGCAATTATATGAATCCCATTGAAGTCAATGGTTACCTTGAACGAACCGACTTGCGGAGTAATCGAAACTAAAGTTGCCTTTGTCCAATTCAATGGTGTTGAATCAGATACTAGTACATCTTCTGGTTTGACACTAAAGGTGATTTGAGAATTAGCAACTCCTTTACCTGGGATTTCAAACAAATTGTCATTGACCAAGATTTTGAGTTTCCCACCATTAACTTCTGTAATTTGACCTGAGAAGATGTTCCCACTTCCTAGAAATCTAGCTACAAATTCATTCCTTGGTGAATCGTAGAGTTCTTCTGGAGTACCAACTTGACTTACAACTCCATCTTCTAGGATTGCTACTCTATCCGAGATTGCGAATGCTTCGTCTTGACTATGAGTGACATAGATTGTAGTTACTTTTAGCTTTCTTTGAATACGACGTATCTCTGATTGAAGGCGTTCTCTTAGTTGCGGATCTAGTGCTGACAAGGGTTCATCAAGCAGGAGGAGTTTCGGATTTGTCGCGAGTGCTCGTGCAAGAGCAATACGCTGAGCCTCTCCACCACTGACTTCAGATATTTTTCTCAGTAGCAACCTTCGGATACCTAAAAGATCCGCTAATTCTTCAACACGTTCAACTGTCTTCTCTCTTGTCCAACCTGCCATATCTGGTCCAAACGAGATATTCTCATAGACTGTCATATTTGGGAACAGAGCAACTGATTGGAATACCATTCCTATGTTTCGTTCACGTGGTGGAACATTCACCATGTCTTTTCCATCAAAGAGTAGACTTCCCCCAACATTCTCGATAAATCCTGCAACCATTCTAAGTGTAGTTGTCTTTCCAGAACCACTTGGACCAAGCAGTGTCAGTAGCTCACCATCTCTCACATGAAGGTCGATTGGTCCGATTTTTGAGCCATCGTCAAACTCTCTCACCAGTCCTCTGAGTTCAACATCGACCATTACAGTGCACCTCCCGTACTCCCTTCTGAGATCTTCTCCATGATGAGAAATGCAAGTACACAGACAGCTACTAAAATAAGTGCTGCAGCACCTGCTTCAACAAATGCTCTAACAGCAAGATAATCATAGATAGCTACTGCGAGTGTGTAGTTCTGGGGCAAGGCAATGAATAATGTCGCCGACATCTCTCCAATTGCCATAGCAAATGCAAAGACACCTCCCACAAGGATACCTGGAGCAAGGAGCGGAAGTTCAACAAAGAGAAGCTTTTGAATTCTTGTTGCACCAAGCGAGTCAGCTTGTTCCAAGAGAGCTGGATCTATCTTACTCATTGCGATTTCAATAGCCCTTGCACTAAAAGGTAGTCCAATTATTGTCTGCGCAATCACAATGATTGGCCATGGATTTGTGACAAGACCTGTGGGAACTGCGATTGCTAGAACAAGACCATAGGCCACTGTTATTGAAGATATTCCAAGAGGGAGTAAGATCATAGATGAGGCTAAGGTGGGAATACCCCATGATCTAGTTCTCATAGCTAATGCTAGTGGTATACCAAGAATGACTGCAAAGATTGTCGCAAGTCCAGCATAGAAAAGAGAATTGACTAAATAGCGGAACCCTCCCTGACTACCATATGTGAAGAGATTTACAAATCCTTCAATTGTGTATCTCTGTGTAATCGGGTCGTAAATCGAAGCTCGAACAATTGTTACAATAGGTCCTAATACTAAAACTACAATCAATGCTAGATATCCCAAAATCAGTATTCTTTCTGACATCTTATATCGATTGAATGGCATCATCTTGATTGATGCAGTTCTTCCTACATCTTTTTCTTCCCTGCCTAATTTGATGTAGACATATGCTAAACTTAGAGTGATGATAATTTGGATAAGTGTAAGAGAGCTCGCTTCTCCATAATCGAACATTCTGAAAGCATTCCAAATCTGCGTTTCAATTGTCAGATAAGTTCCTTGCCCAAATGCAAGGATGATAGGGAATGACATAAAACAAAACATGAAAGTCAGAACTGCTGATGCAAGTATTGAGGGCAAGATATGAGGAAGTGTGATATGTCTGAACCTCTGAAATGGGCTTGCTCCTAATATCTCTGCACTCTCCTCTATCTCTGGATTGAGTTGTTCTAAAGAAGCAGACACCATCAGAAGAACCAATGGCACATTATAGAAAGTATGAGCGAGAACAATTCCTGGTACTCCCGTAGCCAAATTGAAGACAGAGATTGATGACCTATTGATCCACATCAAAATCGAATCAACTACTCCATATTGTCCGAACATCTGGAGAAATCCAACAACCACAACAATAGGAGGTAAGACAAAAGGGACAATCATCATAGCCTTGACTAAAGACTTACCTCTAAACCTCAGACGTGCTATCAAGTACGCACCAGGCAAGCCAATGAGAACAGCCAGGAATGTACTAAGAATAGCTTGACCAATTGTGAACTGAATTGTAAATTGGATAGTTGGTGAAGTAATAACCTCATTGAAAGGAGTTCCTGAAAAGAGGCCTTGCACTATGACTATGCCAACAGGATAAAGCAAGAATACGACTAGTAACAAGATTGGAAATGCTAGTATTGCATACTTTGCAAGAACTCGTGTATTCAAATTTAACTTCCCTTCTAGGGTGCTCTAGTGGTATCCCATAAGTCTAACCAATCTTGGAGATTGGTTGCGATTTCAGTACTATTTAGGAGCTGATTGAGAACACTCACCTCATCTGGATGGATCGCATATTGATATACACTGGGTAATGTGAGGTCGGTTCTTACTGGAAACATCCATTGATTAAGAGGTATTTCTGATTGAACTGTTGCATTAAGACAATAGTCTATGAATGCTTTACCAAGCTCAGGATTAGGACCGTTCTTTACAAGTCCGACGCCTTCCACCTGCATCCAAGCCCAATAAAGGTCATTGTAGAAGAAGGGGGCAACAGCTGTATCAGGAGCGGTTCCCAGATCGTTCGCTGAATATGCAGGATCTGTTCCATAACTAACCATTAGATGCTTGGTTGGATCAGTTGACCAAACAGACCAAGCTTCAGTCCATCCCTCTTGGACATCTATTTCGTTTCTGACATCCTCCCACCATGATGTCCAATCTTGGTGCAGAATCTTCTCATATACTGCGATCTGAGATAATAGGAAAGATAATCCTGGACTACTATAGTGCGGATTCTCAGTGACAAGTGCAGATGCTAATTCTGTTTCAGCAAGATCGGCAAAGGTGAGATTAGCCAGCTGAGGATGCGTAGTTGTATTGATTGTGTTAGTTGAATAGATCAGTGTAACCAAGCCGAAATCGAATGGCGTAAGGTAGTGTTCTGGATCAAGTAGATCTACAAGGGACTCATTGATTAAACTCAAATTTGGTGATGTATAAGGCTCCAATACACTCTTTGCTGCTTCCTGAAGTATTAGTATGTTATCAATTCCTATCACGACATCAGCGACTGGATTTGCAGATTCTGCTACTAACTTCGATATAATGCCATTTGCATCAACCTCTAGCAGAATAATATCCACCTCTACTCCATACATTTCCTCGAATGGTGCAAAAGCACGTTCAATAACTGCTTCTGCACCTTCATCTCCCCAATCAAGGAAACTACTATAGGTGTAGACAACAAACCTAGGTTTCCACCAAGTAACTGCGGCATAGACTGAGATTACTAAAATTACTACAATCGCAATACCTGCTAACATCTTTCGCGGATCTCTTCTACTTGGATACTCAGTCATTTTTTGACACCGAAGGGAGTGAATGCAAATATTCTTATAACACTTCTTATAACAGTGTTATAGATATTGAGGTGAATCTGCATGAGACCACCATGTGAACTTGTACAAAGGGACTTCCTACGAGCAGTCAGAGCTTCAGTGGCTATATCATTAATAGAAGATGGGTTCTCACAGACTGAGATCGCTTCGAAAATGGATTTGACACAAGCAGCTGTCAGCAAGTATTTGAGCCAGCAATTATCGAAGACCAAGCTAGCAGGAGAGGTCGATTTTCTCTCAAAAAGACTCACAGAAATTATCAAAACTGGCGAGTCGAGTACCGATAAAATAATCCGAGAAATCTGTTCAGCATGCATGCGTTCCCGTCTAGGTTCAACATTATGTGAGATGCACCAAGATAAAGTACCTTCTCTCAAATTTGCAAATTGTCAAATCTGCTCTCAACTGCTTGGAGGAAGGGATGATGATCTTGCAGAACGAGCCATAATAATTGAAGACATCCTTGAAGCACTAAGGACTATAGAGCAATCTGATACCTTCCAGGTTATTGTACCACAAGTCCGTGCGAATTTTGTTGTATGCAATGATCTTGCTCAAACATACAAAGATGTGGCTGGAGTTCCTGGTAGAATTACAATCATAGATGGTCGGGCTCGAGCTCTTATCAATCCTCGATTTGGAGCATCACAACATACTGCAGAACTATTATTGTATGCAAAAAGCACATGGCCTCGAGTACGTGCATGTCTTTGTGTGAGTGGAAAGGAAGACATCGCGAAGATTGCGGGAAAAATGGGATTCCATGTGTTGACTATGAAAGAACCAGAAAGTTCAGCCTCAAAAATAGTCGAATCTCTTAAGGATATGGTCCAGGTGCCAGGACCACAAACCGAGTATCCTGCTATTCATATCCCTGGAGGGATTGGCATCGAACCAATCCTATATCTCTTTAGCCCCAGTGCAAGAGAGCTGGCCTCGCGAAGTCTTCGAATAAGTAATTCCATTCTTTACTAACTATTTTGTCTTACATCACTTTATTTTGTCCTTAGATTTCTTGATACCAGTGACAAGTCAGAGGCGTCTATCAATGGTTACCATTCGGCAGGGCATGATGAAGGATTGTTCAGACCTTCTGGAAGTCTATCAAGGTACGCGTTGGTTCTATCGTACAAGGGTGGGAGGATATACTACCGTCGAACAGGTCAAGGATGAACACAAAGGTGCAGCATTTGAAAGATGGGGTTGGCTCGTAGCTGAAGAAAAAGGGCAAGTAATAGGTGAAATTGTGTTTAGAGCTGAGAAAAATCCAGTTTCCGGTCGTGTAGGAATAATCCGAAATCTTGACGTTGATGTCAGAAATCAAAAGGCAACAATTGGTACAATGCTCACAAGAGCAGCTGAAGAGGTGCTAAGAAAGAAGAAAGTTGTTAGAGTTGTGGCAACCACACCTCCCGCTGCTTACAATTATTGGATGAAGGTGCAGTATTTTGCAAGGGGCAACATTATGGACATTAGTATTTCACCTACAAAGATTCCTAAAATTAGAGCTTCAAAGGTGAAGATGGTTTCTCTAAAAGAAGTGACCAAACTGCCGACTTCAATGCGTTTCTCCCATATTGCATATCCTGGATCACTAGCTGAACTAGCAGCTGATATTATTGATGAAGAACATACTGGGAAACTCCTAGAATTTTATTCTGCTGAGCACCTTTTCGGAGTGGGAGCTATTGCTAAGGTAGATGCTAAAACTGCAATTTTCGTTGTTGATGTAACAAAGCATGGTTTGAATGAAGCTGATATTGTTATTTCCAAGACTGCAGGACACGCTCTAAGATGGAAAGTAAAGAAGGTGAAATCAACAATCCCAAAGGATAATCTCAACATCTACACTTCTTTTGCGAAATGGTCTTCTGAACTTTCAACTGATATCCCAGTCACACGACTTCTTTGATCACTCTTCTTCCATCATTATGAATGGAATTGCCCAGTTTGCAAACACAAGCGAGCTACCAATAGCCCAAATACTAGCAAGGTTCACATGCCATAGAATGAACGGAATCGAACTAATACCCAGTATTAGGAATGCACCGACTATGACTCCAAAGAACACGACATCCAGGATGATTACAGGTCTGAGTGAGTGACCCTGTCTTTTCCTGTAAATCGGAATTGCCAATGCAAGACCAAAGAGCACGAAAATACTTGCGATCTCCTCAATTCTAAGAGAGGCAAAACCGAACTCTCGTTCAATCTCTGTTGTTTCATTCTCTGCTGTCAACATTACTAAACGCACAGTATGTTGTGCTTTTGTATAGTTGCCCACATCGATATAGAATGTGAAAATCCCACCACTAACATCGACAGAAAGATTCTGATAACCTCCAACAAGAATGTCGTCAACATAAACAGACGCTTCTAGAGTGTTCCAATTAGTATCAACATCGACTACAAATTCAGCTCGTCCGATAACTACTGCTGCTGTTGTGGAGAACCTTAGAACAGGCGGCCCATAGTTGTTGATTATAAGCACTATTCTATAGTTATATCGATGACCAAAGTGGTCGTAGGCTACGAAAGTGAAATTGTGCTCACCCTCTGAGTACAAGGTGGTATTGAAATAGATAATATTCCGTCCCAGAAAGACCGTGACATTGTTTACTTCCTCAACTAGTATACCATCAATATATAGTGAAACAGTACCATTCTGGTATGGTGATGCAATTCTCACTGGGATACTGGCGTTTCCAGAGATTTCATCATAATTGGCGAACTCCAACACATATAGCCTAATATGATCTAGAAATACAAACTCCCTGCTTATGGAGGCTGTCAGTCCTTCTTCTGTATATACAATTATACGTATGATATGATTCCCATTTTCATACCTGCTTGAGTTGACTGAGTAATTACCATCACCAACCGGAACTAGTGTAGCATTCCATTCTGGAACAATCTTGTCATCAACAGTTATGTTGAGGAAGACTTCACTATATGTAGAGGTTATATTTAGCCAGAAGTCAGTCACACCGCTAATGGTATCTAGCTCCTCCGGCGAAATCCATTCAACATTTGGAGCATCATGATTATTCACAACGAATTCAATAAAGTAACTGACAATTATATTCTCACCAGTCACATTATACTCAAAGACCAGGGTGAAATTCAAAAGACCTTCTGGCAAAGAGGTCGTGTTTATTTGAATTATCTGCTCTCTAATTCCGATAGGTGTTTTATTGAAGTCTGATTGAATAATCCCTTCAATATACAGAGTTAGATTTAGCGGTTCATATTCTGATCCTATAAGTAATGTGAGATTGAACACTCCTGCTACCTGTGAACCGTATGCAGGTGACTGATGACTAACAGTGACTGGTTCACCATCATTGTCAACTAGATATTCCAAATACATCTCATAGTAGTCGGTTGTTGCAAGAAAATCGTACTCAAAGATGAATGTGAAGTTGTTGTATCCTTCCCAAAGACCACTGGTATCGATAATGACGCTGATATCGCCCGACCCAATCAATAGTGGTGTATATGGTGCTTGAGCTATTCCATCCACAAGAAGAGTAATGTTGAGGTTGCCATAATCGTGAGTGACGTTGAGGTCTATACTCACAACACCACTAATGGTACTTCCATTTGCAGGTGTGTACAGTGCAACTTCAATGTTCACGCCGTCGTTATCGACGAAATAGAGAAGATAGTATGTTTCTTTCTCTGCAAGATTCTCAAAGAAGAGCGTGAAGTTTAACATGCCTTCTGGCTGAGTTGTGGAATCCACAGTGATTGATTGTGCACCAATGCCAATACTTGTCTGATTGTATGCACTATAGATTGCCCCTTCAATAAAGAGTGTAAGATTCAGAGTACCAAAATCAGATGTAATGTCGACATTTATGTCGAAGGTTCCTGACACAGAACTCCCATTCGCTGGACTTGTCAATGACACTGTAATGTTGGGAGAATCGTAACCTGAAACTATGAGGGTTTCAGTTGGTGTGATCAGGCTTAGGTCATTCTGTATAGCAAAGGGTGCTTGCATCTGAGTCTGTGCCGCTCCTATAAACATCATCGAGATAATTAGGAGCGCAAGCAATCTACTCGTTGTTCTCATTCTATTGCCTTCCTGATACCCAGTAATCTGATTTCGGGCGGTTAAGGCCCCCGAGAAGTTGTACTGCTTTTAAGGCTAGCGCCAGTTGCATGGTCGTACGAGAAGCCACTGAATTGCGTATTGATTGCAGTGTAAGCTATTTATCCACATTCTATTAGAATATGTAGTCTTATTAGAATGAAGTAATATTCCCTCCAAACAGAATGGTGGTGCTCACTCCTTGACAGTCGATGAGAAGATAACCCCCTTGATTGAAATATGGTCTCCCTCTGAAAATCTCTCTAAACGAGTTCGGAAATTACGAAACCATTTTTACTCCTTTAATGACCGTGAAGAAACAAATGAACCATATGCTTTTACAACTGGTACTGATTGGGATGAGGTCTACTCGGTTCATGATTGGGCAAATGAACCTGCTCTATATCCCTTCTTTGCTTCAATCAATCAAACTCTAAAAGCAATGGTCATCAAAGTTGAGTTGTCAGATGGGTATTGGAATTTTGGTCTTGAAAAGAGACGAGCAATCTTCTTTCATGAAGTGATGACAAAGTATATGCCTACAATAATCTTAGATGGCGAACTTATTGTAGGATTCAATTTTAACACAGCTCTCTCAAGGTCTCTGAATAAGTCTGAAACAAAAAAAAGGAACAAGGAGATGTCAAATTGGTTTAATGAAACCGGACGGTTGAACGAACATGGAATCGGAACCGGTTCTTCGATTCCTGGACATCTTATTCCTAACTATGCCAAAGTAATGAAAGTCGGTATGCGTGGTCTAGCAGAAGAATATAGAACTCTACTGAAGGGAGACCTTACCCCTAAACATCGTGAATTCATCGAAGCACTGATCCTAAGCTGTGAAACTGCTCGTGATGTTGGTCTTAGGTATTCGAAGAAAGCAAAAGAACTTGCCAAGAGTGAACCTGACCCCGAAAGAAAAAAAGAGCTTCTTAATATTGCGGAAATTTGTGACAGAGTGCCCTGGGAAGCACCCACTTCATTCTGGGAAGCACTTCAGTCTCTCTGGTTTGTTCATATGCTTGTAATGGCTGCTGAGTCTTATCCTGGTGCAGGACTATCACATGGCCGATGGGATCAGTATATGTATCCTTTCTACAAGAAGGACATTGATGCGGGCATACTCACAAGAGAGGAAGCAAGGGAACTTCTCCAATGTTATTGGATTAAACATAACTATGTCTATGATTTTCAAGGACGCCTCGGGATCAATCAAGGTATCAACTCTGGTTTTGGTCAATTGATAACTTTGAGTGGATGCGGACCAAATGGAGAAGACCTAACAAACGACCTCACATGGCTAACTCTTGATGTCATCGAAGAAATGAATCTTCTCGAACCAAAACCCAATATCAGGCTTCATCGCAATACACCTCAAGACTTTCTGATTCGAGTTGCAGAAATTGTTTCTAAAGCTCAAGGTTCTCCATTTCTGATGAATTTTGATGAACACAGTATCGACGGACTTGTGTGGCAAGGAGTTCCACGTGAAGAAGCCTGGAACTATGGTATAGTTGGTTGTCTCGAGAATACAATGCAAGGTAACGACCGATCAGACACTGTTGATATTAACATAAATCTGGCAAAGGCTGTTGAGTTGGCTCTAAATGATGGTAAAGACCAAGCAACAGGAATTCAATTTGGTCCAAAAACAGGTGACCCATTGAGCTTCAAGACATTTGACGATTTCATGAATGCAATCAAGGCACAGCTTAAAGCTCTCGTTGAGCTTCTGGTGAATGCAGGAAATATGGCGGATAACCTACGTGCAAAATACCAACCAGTGCCTTATCTAAGCGCATTAATGGATGACTGTGCTATTAATGGAAAAGATGTCAATGAAGGTGGCACTACTTGGAATTTCAATACCATCGAGGGAATGGGAATCGCTACTTTAGCTGATTCAGTAGCAGCAGTAAAGAAAATGATATTCGATGATAAACGTGTGACAATGAAAGAACTGCTTGATGCACTTAAATCAAACTATGAGGGTCATAAGGAACTTCGTCAATTGCTAAGGTCCAAAGCTCCGAAGTTTGGTAACGATGATGACTATGTAGATGAGATTGCTCGTGAACTCTCTGTCTTCTGGGCTGAAGAAGCGTTCAAACACAAAAATCCATTCACTGGAAGAAGATACAGGGCTGGCTATTTATCTTGGAACTATTATATTCCACTTGCTCCATTAACTGGTGCTACGCCCGATGGAAGAAAACGCGGAGAGTTCCTCTCAGGTGGAGTAGGTGCTGTTCAAGGAATGGATTCTCATGGACCAACAGCGTCAATAAGGTCTGTTGGAAAACTTAACCTCGAAACCATTCCCAATGGTGCATCTCACACTATCACGATTAGTCCGTCAATGGTCCAAACACCTGAACATATCGAGAAGCTAGCTGCCTTGCTTCGTGCCTATAATGAGGTTGGTGGGACAGCTCTACAAATCAATGTAATTGATGCTAAAACACTACGTGATGCTCAGAAGAATCCTGATGCATACTCTAATCTTATGGTTCGTGTGACAGGATACAATGCATTCTTTACGCAAGTTGGCAGAGAATTACAGGAAGAAATCATCACAAGAACGGAGCATTCACTCTGATGACTACATCAGGAATCATAACCAATATTCAACGTTGTTCAACAGAGGATGGTCCAGGGATTAGAACCACTGTATTCTTCAAAGGCTGTCCGATGTCCTGTTCTTGGTGTCATAATATCGAAACAATAAACCCCGAATCCACTTTGGTATGGTACAAAGTGAAATGTATTGGTGACCAAGCTTGCGTCCGTATATGTCCAGAAGATGCTCTCACTCTCACTCCTGATGGTCTGAAGATTGACAGGGAGAGATGTGTTGTGTGCGGAACTTGCGAGGAAGCATGTCCAACTGGTGCTGTCAAAGTGATGGGGAAATCATGGACTTCAGTTGATCTTGTTCAGGAACTTCTCAAAGACAAAGTGTTTTTTGAAACCTCAAATGGTGGTGTTACTCTCTCAGGTGGTGAGGCCACATTTCAATCCAAGTTTGCTCTTGAAGTAGCAAAAGGTCTGAAGGATGAAGGAGTCCATGTTGCCCTCGATACCTGTGGATATTGCAGTGAGAAAGTATTATGGGATTTACTTCCCTATGTCGATTTGATTCTTTATGACCTAAAAATCATGGATCCACAGAAGCATAAGGAATACACTGGAGTTCCACTTGATACAGTGCTAACTAATGCCCATATCGTTGCTGAGAGTGGGAAACCTACTTGGATTAGGACTCCGATTATTCCTGAACACACCGATGATGAAGAAAACATTCGCGCAATCGCTCGCTTTGTGCTTCAACACCTTCCAAATGTAGAACGATATGATTTGCTTGCATTTAACAGAATGTGCATTGACAAGTATGAATTGTTTGACCTAGAATACCCACTAAAAGACTATGATCTCGTTAGTGTTGAAACTATGGAAAATCTTGCACAGGTGGCCAGAGAGGAAGGTCTCTCAAACGTTGTGTGGTCAGGAATGACCAAACGATCTAAGAAAATGAACAATATGGAAAATCAGGAGATTGAAACCTGTGGTTGATTCTGGATTGAAACAAGATCTCATAGATGCAATGAAGACATTTGAAACGCCTAAGTTCATGGCGACAAAGGACTCATCAGGTGAACCTAATGTTGTACCAGTTCTATCATGGACTGTATATGAAGGGAATACGTTAGTTTATGGTGACTTCATGACATACAAAACTAGGAACAACCTGAACAATGGGAATACCAAGTTCTCGATTTTGGTGTTTACAACAGATCTAGATAGTTGGTTAATCAAGGCTGATTTTGAATCTTTTCATCGTAATGATGAGATATATGAGTTCATTGCACAAACACCTCTCTTTCGCTATAATCAATACACAAATGCAAGAGGTGCTGGTGTCGCCGAGGCTATTTGGGCGAGTGAAAAGTTTGGTATTTCAAAGATGAACGTTCTCTTGGCATTTCTGAAAGCGAAGCTGGCAAGTCGAAAGGTACCAATTCAGGAATCAAATGAAGGCAATATGCCTCTCAATGTGTTTAACCGAATGTCGCAAATGGCTGCAGTAAAAATCATCGCCTATATTTCAGAGGATGGCTATCCCATTGTTTATCCTGAGTTTGGAATGCTACCTGTATCCTCTAATAGAATTGTCTTAAAGCGAGGGGAGGAAAAACGTAGGGGATTTTCAATTAAGGATGGTTCACGAGTAGCGGTGTCACTTGTAACGCTTGAACCTGCCGCATTTCAACTAAAGGGCAACTTCAGAGTGTTAAACGATTCGACTGGCTATATTGAGCTTGATCGTGTCTATACTTGCTCTCTCCCAAGACCTGGTGCAAGAGTTGATATTCCGATGCTGACGCCAGAGGTATGAACTATTTTTTTTTGTCAGACCAAAACCCTTTTTCTAACCTCTGAGCGTCATGCTTCCGGTGTAATAATTGCAAGTAAGGGAGTATAATGCCAAAGATGGTCGAATAATCACTGTTCGTGAGGCACAAGCTGATGATGCAAGTCATTTATTTGAGGGCTTCAAGAATGTAGTAGAAGAATATATGTGGCTCCCGACTTTTGCTGCCAATTCTCATGTGTCTGATTGGAAGACTTGGATAGAGCGCACAAAACGCACACGTGAAATTCTTCTTGTTGCTCATATCGACAGTGAGTATGTTGGTCATTTGTCGATTCAACCAGAAGAATGGAATGCATCTCAACATGTAGCAAAACTTGGAATCGTTGTTAGGAAGGATTGCAGAAGTAATGGAATTGGCAAATCTCTCATGTTGTCCGGTGAAGAAGCAGCTCTCGCTAAAGATTACACCAAAATCATACTTAGCACCTTCGATGATAATGAGGCTGCCAAAAGACTCTATGACTCGCTTGGATATCGAATTGTTGGCATTAGAAAGAAGCACTTTAACATGCCCAAAGGTCTAATAGATGAGGTGCTTATGGAGAAAGAGTTGGTTGAATAATTTGCAAGGTGCTCCTCTATGTGGCGTACTATTGTTGATTACCTCAGTGAATCTCCACAACGGCTGAAGGTTGCTGAGGCAATTGTTCGACATGGCTTTCATGTTGAAAGACCTGGTGTAATCAAATGTGGTGATATTAGGATTCCACTGAAGTCCTTAGGGACTGCTCTTGGCATTGATCGTCGTACAGTGCGTGCAACTACAGAGGATATTTGTGAAAATGAAGAGCTATGTGAGTTCTTTTCTCTTTTAAGACCTGCAGGGCCATCGCTTGAAAAAGTAAAAAGTGTACTTGGTTATGGGGTTGTGACTATCTTTGTTGAGTCACCTGGTTCACCAGGGATTCTATCTGAAGTTACATCGAGGATAGCTGGATATGGCATTCCAATTAGACAGGTACTTGCAGAGGATGTAGCAATCTATCAAGATCCTTGTTTGAAAGTGATTACAGAAGAGCCTCTGTCAGGAAAGGTCATAGAAACGCTTGCTGATATTAGGGGTGTTCGAAAAGTAATCATCGATAAATGAATCAATCGCCCGTTAGCAAACCTTCAAAAGGTTCACATCCTGCGAGCGAGAGAGTGTTCTATTAATGGACCCCGAAACTCAGACCTTTAGTACAGATGAAAGCAGTCAAGCCTTAATTGAGGATAAATACGGTCGGACTGGAATCTATCAGGTTTGGATGCTCGCATTTTCTCTCGCTGTACTTCAGATAGGGTTTGGTATTATTACACCCATCTTCCCATTCTATATTGAATCACTTGGTATGGCTGGTCTTGAGCTTGGCGTTCTAGCCTCTTCATTTGCTATTTCTCGTATTCTTTTCGCAGGTCCTCTGGGTGGTTTCTCAGATAGGATTGGTAGAAAACCGGTCTTACTTGGAGCTCTTCTTGGATTTGCTTTTGCAAATGTCATCTATGCTTTCGCCATGGATGTCATTGTAATGATTTCTGCGAGAGCATTAGAGGGTGCTGTTTCAGCAGGATTCTTTCCTGCGGCAAACGCATTTGTTTCCGATGTGACGACAATTGAGAATAGAGGAACTGGTATGGGATATTTGAGCACTGGTAATATGGTTGGCTTCATTGCTGGTCCAGCTTTGGGAGGAGTTCTTGCGCAGTATCTGGGTATTCGTATGCCTTTCATTATTGCCGCCATTATCACAATAATTACAATGGCAATGGTATATTGGCTCGTTGAAGAACCAACAAGAAAGATCCCCTATGTCGGCGAAAATGTTCCTCGACATATAGCAATTCGAAATTCATTATCAAAACTCGGTCTAATCTTGTCAAGAGCTCGTGGCAGTTATGGGGCGCTTGGAATGGCAATGTTTGCAAACATGTTCGCAATGGGAATTCTTGAAGTGGCATTCCTACTTGATGCAGTTATCAACATAGGTGTTGAACCAATTGAGATTGGAGCATTTTTTGGTGTTATTGGAATAGTGATGATTTTTGGAAACATTACGTTTGGAAAGCTTTCAGATATGAAAGGTAGGAAGTGGCTCATAGTAATTGGAGCATTAATTGGAGCTGGATCAATGGTCATGTTCATGATATCTGTGACAGTTATAGAACTCCTTATTGCTGGAATCGTTTTAGCGATTGGAATGTCAATGCGTGGTCCAGCAATACAAGCCCTCATTGCTGATCTGACTGACCCAAGTGCATATGGAAGTGTCATGGGATTATTTGGCGCAGTAAGTAACAGTGCCTATGCTGTCAGCCCACTCATTGGTGGCCGTGTTTTCGATGATACTGGTTCAAGTGGCATCAGCCTGATGATTGCTGGTGTTGTATCAGTCATAGGTGGAGTAGTTGCTGCAGTCCTCATACCTGGTGGTTCTGCTGATATTGCTAGTACATCAATGCATGATGAGGAAAATGTCTTTCAAAGCTAGACGATAGTTGCTGCTACATAGGCAACAACACTTGAGTTATCCTTGGTTATATCCCCAGATGTCGTATACTTTAGGAGATTGAATTGTGATGCACCTTTCTCTTTTGCGAAAATCATAGCTGCTGCGATTGGTCCTGCTCCACATATACTCACTCTGTGTGCACGTATAAATGATAGGAATCCTTCTGGGTCAAGGAATTCAAGAAATTCCATTGCTTGATTGTCTTTTTTACGTGCACTCTCAGCTGATTCAAAGTGTGTGAAATCAGAGCTAGCAATAACAAGAATATCCATCTCTCCAGCCAATTTAGCCAATGTCTTACCAATTGACTCGCAAACAACATAGGACTGGTCTGATAGGCAGATAGGTACGAAGCTTACACCAGGTCCAAACGTGTATTGCAGGAATGGGACCTGAACTTCAAGTGAGTGTTCATTACTATGCGCTACGCAGTCGAATGTGGCATACTCATCTTCCTCAACAATCGCAGCTCCTAGAACACTATCGTATTGTGCTATACCTAATGGTGTCTGCCAGTCTTCATTACAAACAGCTACTCTTGCACCAATTCCTGTATGATTTGGTCCGAGCATAACAATATGATCTGGTATTCCATCTTCAAAAACACTAAGATATGTATGTGCTGCAGGCATTCCGGAGTACATGTAGCCCGCATGCGGAGCAACTACAGCCTTTAGAGACCTCACTGAACCAGGTTCTCCATCTGGAAGTCTTCCAGGTCCTAGAGAACCTGTGAAGCAGTTTTTCAAGCGTTCTTGAAGCAAATCCTCTTTTCCCTCGTAAAATCGTCCTGCGACCACTGGCATTCGAACCATAGTAATCCCATAGACAGCATTATCACTCAATGAAAAAAGCCTTTGGTCTCCGTGAAATCTTCTCTCAATGAAAGTGATGAAAGGTATGTCTTAATCCTTTTCGAGAGCTTTGGCTAGATAACCTGTCAATGATTCTATCTTGACTTGTTTTGTTTTTTTGGAAGTCATATCCCGAATACTAACTTCTCCTTTCTCCAAGTCACGTTCCCCAACAATGATCGTGTACTTAGCATTCTTCAAATCTGCCTGTTCTAGGATTTTTTTGAGTGGTCTCTCCATTAAATCAACCTCACACGAGAAACCAGCTTGTACGAGCTTTGTCTGAAACGAAATCGCGTATCGAAGCATGTTACGATTAATTGGAGCTATGAAAATATCGAGTTGTTTCATGAGTTCTTTTCCCATGCCTCTCGCAATTACAACATCAATTAATCTTCCAATACCTAGGGAAATACCAGTTGCTGGTGCTGATAGTCCTCCAAACTTTTCGATGAGTCGGTCATAACGACCGCCACCCAAGATAGAACCAACTTCAGGTTCACCTAGATATCTGCCTTCAAAGACAGGACCAGTGTAATAATCCAAGCCTCTGGCGAGCGACATGTCAAATTCGATGAATTGCGAAACTCCACTCTCTTCAAATATCTCCGCCATAAGTGTAAGTTCATCAATTCCCTCATTTCCAATATCTGAACCTATTAGGATATTTCTGAATTTTTTTAGAACGGATTTTCCACTACCCTTGATTGCTATCGCATCAATAAGGAAATTACTCTGCTCCTTGCCTATGCCCCTTGATTCAAGCTCCTGAAGGACTCCTTCTTTACCAATCTTATCTAGCTTGTCTATTGCACGGAAGCATTCAAAAGCAAGATCATCTGTGACTCCTGCTTTTTCTGTCATACCACGAAGAACCTTGCGGTTGTTGATGCGAATCAGATAGTTTGAACCAAGAACACGCTTGAGAAATTCAAGTGCAACTAGAACAACTTCGGCATCTGCTGCTACACTCTCAGCTCCCACGATATCCACATCTGCTTGCTCAAACTCTCGATATCTGCCGGCTTGTGGTCTATCGTACCTCCATGCCTTACCGACAGCATAACGCTTGAATGGTTTGGGCAAATGCGGGTTGGTAGCAACAATTCTTGCAAGAGGAACAGTGAGATCAAACCTTAGACCAACATCTCGATCCCCTTTATCCGTAAACTTGAATGTTTCAGCTTCAACCTCTTCTCCACCTTTGGCTGATAACGTTTCCCAGAGTTCCATTACTGGAGAATCCAAGGGCTCATATCCATATTGTTCAAAGACCTGAATTGCAGTTTCCATTAGATAGTTCTTAACCTGCATTTCTAAGCCCATGAGGTCTCTCATACCTCGAACTGTTCTCATCTCACTCATTGGAATTCCTCCAGAATACGTTTCGGTCACATGTGGAGCTGGCGGAGGTTGCACTAGGTCTATTCATTTGGATGAACAAATCCACCATCTATCACTTTTGTCACCGACAGCGAGTCTGTTTTCTTCCACTTTAAGTCTTGTGTTGGATTTTCAATGTTCTGCTAGATTAAAAGTCCAAGCGACAACAGAAGAAGATAGATAATCAAGAATGCTCCAATCATGATTGAATCCCGTGCAACCTTCTTCAAAAGTGCTGTTTGTCTATCAGCAAGATACGTGTAAAGCATCTTGTTTAGAACTGACATTGTAGTGGCAAGAATGATTGCATTGAATGCGATAGAAATAGTCATTTCTCCTGTTACGAATAAAGTCGCAGCACTGGCAACGACAGCCCCTGCGGATACAAAACCGCCTATGATAGCTGCAACAATAACTCCAGCATCACTAAATGTTATAGTCAGAATTAGCTGCACTAGATAGACAACTGCAAATATTGCTGCGAAACGAAGAGCCGCCCCAAATTCAAATGGTGAAACAAGTTTAATATCGAACATCTGTGCATCTGGGCGGTCTTCTGAACGTTCCTCCAGAATAATACGAATCATACTGAATATGATAATGAGTGCAATAGGTATCAGATACAAACCAAACAATCTGAATGTTGTATCCAGTATAACGAGAAGGAATCCATTTCGAACTATCATTGCTACATTTGAAAGAATGATCGATAAAGAGATTTTACCTGACCCTCTGCGTTCTGAATGGACATAGAAGTCAGTAACACTTGTAGCTGCAGCTTCACTGTTTGCCAAACCTCCAAAAAATCCAAAGAAATAGACTCCTTTGTCTTTGAACTTCTTTACTAGTAGGTAGTTTGCAAAACTAATGGAAAGAAGAATGACAATTAGAAGGTAAATTGTGAAAGAGGGATACTCTATTGCTCCTATCACTACTGATTCCGGCACCAGAGGCCAGAGAAAGAGAATTATTACACCCAGTTCAACAGCACTTATCATTTCATCACGAGTAATAACCTCCACAGCATGGGCGAGTTCCTCTTTGAACCAAAGGACAACAAACACACCAAATGACACAGTCATTGCTAGTACACTGAGTTCCCCAATAACTACTCCTTCCTCTGGAATGTCTAATCCAACAAGAACTCCAAGAACAAATGATATTGCAAACACAAGTGAGGTTGTAAGACCCTTTCCTCCAGCCCGAAATATCTTGTAGTATATCTGTGTGGTGACGAGTATGCATGAAATTACTATTGAGTAAATTAGAATTACAGATTCACCTAACATCTGAGATGAGTATGCAGCAAGTGTGCCAAGTAAACTATGCAGACCGAATGATCGTACCCCAACAACACGTTCAGCATCCAACTTCTTCTGACGCTCTAAACCAATAAGAGCACCAACTACAAAACCCAGTAAGATTTTGACAATTAGTACTTGACTGGGTAGTAAAGTTTCCTGCATGTTTACTCACCATTAGGAGTACTATGAATTTAATGACTTGCTTTTAAGGCGTAGTATGATTGCACATACAGATGTTTGAAAAGAAAATGAGCAACGAGGCTGGAACTAGTCCAACCTCGTGTTCTTTAAAAGTATTGACAATGGAATATCGTGATACTCGCCAGTGGGAAGAGTCCTTCGAACAGTCATAGGTAGAACCCCGGCTCTGAGTTCAGCCTCAGCGAAACCGAAACGTCCCGTTGGAGCTGTCTTCATGTCTATTAAAACTGGAGCTCCCATTGAGATCTGAAGGGCTCGAGCACCAATTATGCGGGCTTTTTCAAATTTGGTGAGCCACTTCGGACCAACAGGAATTCCCATCGCTAGCTTCTCTTCATCATAGCCAGTCATAAGTTTCTTACGTTCCTCAGCCTTAGCTATGGCTGCGATAGGTTCTAGCACGTGCCTATCCGGTTCAGGCTCAGGAGCTTTCTTCCTTTTGGATTTCGATCTACCACTCAGGTCAATGGCTCCAGACTTAACCTTCTCAAGAAGGTCTGCTGCATCAGCTATTGTAGCTTCAGCTTTTGCAACACTAAGACCTGCAACTGCAGCAGCTAGTTCTTCCTTATCCGCTTTGACTACCTTCTCCAGCGTGTCAAAGCCTGCAGCAGCAAGTTTCTCTGCTGTCTTTGGACCAACACCTGGAATGTTGGTCAAGAGAGCTACTATCTCTTCAATAGTTGGCTCATCTGATTCTTCAGTTTCATCATTCTTGGGTTCTTCAGAGCCTTCTGACATGAGCTACACCTGATTCTGTTCCACGTTTGACTCTTTCTATTCATCATCACCGATGTCGCCATTGTCTCTTGGGCCACCACCCATGCTGGGACCTCCCTTGGAGCTAATGACATCATCGATTTTGAGAATCATTTGTGCTGCCTCAGCTGCTGACATAACAATCTGTCTATTGACAATAGCTGCCTCCACAATACGCGCTGCTTTCATATCGTCTACTTTACCCTTTGTGAGATTGATGCCATGATACACTTTGCCCTCTGTGTGTGCCTTCCTCAGGTCGACAATGACATCAATGGGATCGAGACCTGCATTTTCAGCAAGGGCATTGGGCAGAGATTCGATAGCATCGGCGTAGGCATTCACTGCATACTGTTCACGACCTTCAAGAGTTGACGAATAATCTCTGAGCTGTTTTGAGATCTCAGCAGCTAGTGCACCGCCACCATAAGTGACTGCAGGATGCATGATTACATCTCTAGTGACGTATAGAGCATCATTAAGAGCACGGTCAACCTCATCGACTATGTGGTCTGTGCCACCTCTGACAAGAAGTGTGACGACACTCGACTTTGGAGTACCTTCAACAAACAACATCTTGTCATCACCAACATCTCTTTGCTCTACGAGCTTTGCAGTCCCTAGGTCTGCTGCTGTTAGATTCTGAATCTTAGAAACGATGGTCGCACCTGTAGTCTTGTGTAGGCGCTCAACGTCTGACTTCTTGATTCTCCTGACTGCTAGAATACCCTCTTTTGCTAGATAGTGTTGCACAACATCATCAATGCCTTTCTGAGCGATTACGACGTTTGCTCCTGCTTCAACGATCTTGTCAACCATACTCTTGAGCATTCGCTCCTCCTCATCAAGGAAGCTTTGCATAGAGCTTGGAGCTGTAATTGAGATTTTTGCATCGAACTCAGTCTTCGTGACTTCAAGAGCAGCTTCAAGTAATGCAATCTTAGCATTCTCAACCCGCTTTGGCATTCCAGCATGAACTATCTCTTTGTCAAGAACTAGGCCTTTTACGAGCTCGGTCCTGTCGACAGACATTCCAACTTGCTTTTGTCTAGGAATGTCATCAACATCCAATTCCTCACCTTCAGCCAGTTCTTTTGCCACTGATAAAACTGCATCAACAACTATCTTTGCTAGAATGTCTTTTGATCCAGATACAAACTTGCTGGACATAGATGTCTTTGCAACATCCATGAGGATCTTCTTGTAGTCCTTGTCTGCTGGGTCTACTTTCTCTTCAACAGACTCTATGACCTCCAATGCTTTCTGTGTGGCTTTTCTGTAGCCACTGATAATTGTAGTTGGATGTATTTTCTGGTCAAGCAAAGTTTCAGCCTGCTTCAGCAAATCACCAGTCAGAATAGCTGCTGTGGTGGTGCCATCTCCAACTTCTGAATCCACAGTTTTTGCGACCTCAATCACCATCTTTGCGGCAGGATGTGCAACATCCATCTCTTTCAGGATTGTCGCTCCATCATTACTGACAGTAATATCACCGAAACTATCAACGAGCATCTTGTCCATACCCTTGGGCCCAAGAGCGGACTTCACTGCTTCAGCAATCACAATAGCCGCCATGATGTTATTTCTTTGAGCATCACGACCACGTGTTCTCTCGGTGTCTTCTCTTAGAACTATCACCGGTACTTGTTGACTCATTAATTAGTTCCTCCCTTTACTGGTCTGATTCGTCAGTGACATAATACTGACTGATTTTGACCAGTTCAAGAAAACTGTACATGCACTTCGCGGAAGCTTTCGTTTTTAAACGTTACTTTTAAGCGGTAATTTTTGGATGTTTTAGAATAACATTGTCGCCTTTTTTTGCTCCAATTGCTTGGGAGATGTGTGAACACTTAGCTTTAGTGATATAATAGGTTTCCACACCAAACTTTTGTTGAATCTCTGGAACAGTTTCAATATTAGCTTGCCCTTTAGAAATGATAATATCACTCTCTGACATCAAGTCAAGAAACTCCTGGCTTACATATCTAAGAGGCACCCCATGTGCCCAAGCACCACTATTCGCAATAGTAGCTAGCTGTTCTATCTCTGTGCCTTTAACATCATCTTCAGTTGCATCATTGACCATTGGTCTACCCTTCACCACAAATGTCGTTTTCCAGCCAAGCTCCTTCAAGAATCTTAGTAATGGAACATCAAGAATGACTTCTCCTGCGTTGTCTGCAACAAACAGTAGTTTTCCTTTCTTTGAATTCAGAGACTGCCACAAAGATTCAGAGTCATCAACACTAAATCCCTGGTTAAGGATGGACTCGAAGACATCAATTAATACTTCAAGATCTGGTTTATGCTCTGCAGTATTATAATCGATAACATTGCCAGTAATAGAAGCGGCTAGACAAGCTCTCAATCTCTCATATCCCTGAAAGACACCTATCTTCCTTTCAATTGATGGAAGTACTTTGAGAGCGTAATCTTTGCTTAGTTTCTTGATCTCAAAGTATGGGTCTTCAACTCCTCCCATTTTGTATAGTTCTTGGTAGAGTTGAACTGATAGAAGTATTGGAGTAAGATTCTTTCTGTAGCCCTCTGAGATTCGTTTGAATGCAAATGAGAAAAACTTGTTCTGTTCTTCCCTGTCTTCTGTTAGATGTGGTATGAGCGTCTTCAGACTGTTTACAATACATGCAGAACAATCTGGGATTAGTGGGACCACAATCCGGTCACTCATCTACAACCCCTTCCTCTATCTCGCCGTTTCCTTTTTTAATCATTAGATAGGCATCTTCACCATCCCGATAATATCCTCTTAATACTCGCCGAACAGAATAGCCAAGATTTTCATATACACCAATTGCATCTTCATTTGTCTTTCTGACTTCTAGGAAAAACTCACTGGCTCCATATTCTTTCATACCCTCCATTCCCGCGTTAATCAGCGCAGTTCCAATTCCCTTATGTCTCATCGATTGCAGGACTGCTACTGAAACAATGTGTCCCTTCTTTACTGGCATTCGTCCAAATCCAGAAATGCCCCTTTCAATTCTGCACATTATGTATCCAATAATTTCCCCTTCATATTCTGCGACATAGAATGCTTTTGGTGCATGATAAAATAATCCCATGAAGAACTGATCTGGATAGTTCTCTGGTAAACACCTTTGATTTATTGACACTACGTCTTTGATATCATTTGGATGAAATTGACGGATAGTGAAGGGCTCATTCATGGTTGAGTAAGACAAACTTCAAACATCTTTTATTGCTTATGCAAGTGAATATCTGGTTTCTTACTCAAAGCTTATTTTGATGGTGGTTCGAATCGCGCTCATGTCTGTTATACTTGTAGGTGGTTCTCCTGGAACTGGAAAGACCAAGGTTGCAAAAATATTAGGTAGTAAATTGAGTGTAGAAGTTATCTCACTTGGTGATTTTGCTGATGAATCTGGTTGCGTTAAAACGGAAGACAGAGCACGTAAAACTGGTATAATCAATGAAGATTGTCTAGTTGATGCGCTTCTCGATTTGACTGATAACAAGATTAGGAGAATGATCATCGAGGGGCACTACATAGATCTTGTACCCAGCTCATCAGTTCAATGGGTGTTCATTCTACGAACACATCCAGAAATACTCAGAGCTCGGCTGTCTGAGCGAAACTACTCACGTGAGAAGGTTATTGAGAATGTTGAAGCTGAAGTCATTGGAGTATGTCAAATGGATGCAATCGATGCATTTGGTGAAACAAAAGTCTTTGAGATTGATACTTCTGATCTAAGTGCTCCGCAGACGGTAGAGAAGATCGAAGAGTTAATGAAGACTAAATCTTCACATGATCGAATCGACTGGATGTCTCTTCTTGAGGAAGAGGGTCGTCTTGATGAGTTTCTTACAGATTAGTCTTCTTTTTCTCTTAAAACTATTGCAAGAAGTGCTATCACCCCTGCAATGATCATGGATATCGGAGTAAGTGTTGCATATATTAGCCCCATTAATTCAGGTTGGAAAGCTACTGCAAAATCGACTAAGTAATAGACATAGGCTCCTGACATTACGAGCATCATCGCTGGAATTATTGCTAACCATGTATATCTTGGATTTGTGTAAACGAAATAACTTAACACAATCATGAATCCCCCAGCAATTACAGGAAATATATAGAAGACTCCACCAGACAAAAACAATGCATCAACGAACGTATCAAATCCTACGTCAGGAGGAACTCCAGGTTCACGAACCATAACTTGTAGAAATTCAGTTGAAATTGCCAGAATTCCTCCAAAAATTAACACAAATGCAGGCCATCGGTATGTAAGAAATCCTAGTTGACGTCTGCGCAGTTGCTTCTTCAGTTCCTGTGCTTTTCTTTTACGATCTGATTCTCTACTGATTTCAAGCTCTCTTTCTTTCTTTGTAAGACCATCACGAACATCATCGTCGTCCATCTCATCATCAATGGCATCAATAAGTTCAGCTGCCATATCCTCTGATTTCGATTTATCTTCGTCCATTCTAATTCTTTATGCCTGCAGGTTTTCAGGTATTTAAGCATCAGTATCTGCGAAGCTTCTTTGAGCGGAATAACTTCCAAGACGTTTTAGCTCCTTAATAAGAGGATAGCTAAAAATCTCTTCAACCATTGTGACAACTTCTGGTTCTTGAGCAATTACACATAGATCATCAGATTCTTTGAGCATTCGCTGCTCAAGACCATTATCTCCAAAGTATAATGAATAAACAAGAGCATCTGCAAGTCTCTCGAGAGCTATTATCTCCACTCTGGTGGTTCCTTGTTGATTTGAGTGAAGATGACTTAACTTATCAAAGAGTCTTCTATACAATAGAGGCTCTTCTGGTAACTTAATGGGAAGCTCTTCCATGATTCCGGTATTCAGGCAACATGTGAGTTGAGAGTAGTTGGTGAGATATCTGATTGATATCTGCCTCACGAGTCGGGAATTCAATATCAGTCCCAGAACTTTGAGATCCGCATTATCATAAAGGGGTGTTATCCTTACTATCCCCCCGCCATGTATCATTCCTGCGGGTTTGAGGATACAGCGAGGGTATCTGTAATTCTTTGTAGCAACTAGCAACTCACTCTCAAACGATTCCATTAAAGCCGAATCTTGATGAAACCAATCATCTGTAAAGAATACATGTTTGTCATTGATGTAGTATCTCTGTACACTTCGACCACTTGTTATATAAGGTATCTTGAACTTCGATGTTTTTTTCTTCCTAACATGATCCTTAGGGATATCACGACCTCTTCCTGCTACAAGAAGGTGTCTCTTTCCTCTCTTGAGTATTTTTTCAAATATATGATCGTGATAGATAGGAAAAACCTTGCTTTCCTTGAGTATGCGTGAAGACACAATGTTCGACTGTTCTAGACCATGTCTTCTAGACACAACCCTTATCTCATGTTCTTTATCCACTTCAGGCTGTTCACAGAAGATACTGACCATTTCAAGTGTAACTTCGTCGAATGGACTACCCTCATCCACAATCTTCCAAAGCCTAGTATTGCTAAGAAGAAAGTTTCTTGTCTTGGAAAATTGCTTTACACGTAGAAAGCTATTTGGAACAAGAAAACCAAGTTGTCCACCATCTTTCATCAGAGATATACACCTTACTAGAAAATGAGCCGCGCTATTCCACGTACCATCTCTACCTCCCCCTACCAAGCACGAGTATCTGCTTGAAATATAGCGTCTTTCAATTGATCCCAGAATACTTCCATATGGAGGGTTTCCAAGGATAATATCAAAACCTGGAGACGTATCTGAGAAAACCTGTGAGAATGTTATAGGCCAATGAAGGGGAAGAGTTGCTCTAAGTTCATCTAGAACTTCATCCACCTTTCTGGGATTCAATGTTCTTGCGAGTTCTATGTCCAATTCATCCTGTGTAGATGTCTTACCTTGAATTGGATTTATGTGACCAACAAGACTATTTCCAACCTTGATGTTGGTATCTCTTGGTCGAGAGGATAGTCTGCTCCACTTTGCAAGTCTTTTGATACAGGACTCCACAGCTTGTTTTGAAAGGTCAACTCCAAAGAGAGAATCATTTACAGTTGTCTTCCTGACCACTTCTCTTGATTCTTTATCACCTAAAGCAAGTCGTATCTCTGATATTAATTCCCCAGCTGATATTAGGAAGATTCCATCTCCAACTGCTGGATCGAGAATTGTGATGTCTTTGATGTCTTGAAGCAGATGTCTTTGTATTGATGGTGTTAGCCTATCGAGTCCCTCGATATCCATAATCATACAGCCAACTCTATTCGAGATCCATGCAAAAATCGCATCCTGTGCTATCAGTTTAGCTAGTGATTCTGGAGTGTAAAATGTACCTGTATTCTTTCGATGAGTCCTACTAGGAGAAAAAGAATCCTTTGCAGAGAAATGATAGCTTGAGTTGTGACGCATATTGAAACAATCCTGTTCAAAATAACACTTGAATATGTCCAATCACGCTTGTGGTACGATATATTTAGCGCGGACTGCTATTTGGAGAGAAGCTGTTTTTTTTCCTACCTCTCGGTATTAAAACAATGCAACCAAAAACGAAAGAGGTTGGGCTTGATGCCCAACCATTTGTCAATATTATCCTACTTTGGAACCACAGTTCGGACAGAACTTTGCTCCATTGAGGGCTGTCCCACAGTTTGCACAGAACTTGGCACCTGCAGGAGTTCCAGCTGGTCCTCCCTGTTGTCCACCCTGCATCATGCCTGCAGCTGCTCCCATGAATCCCATGCCAGCGCCAAAGCCTGCACCCGGACTCTTTCCAAGAGACTCTGCGGAGTCCTTAACTGTTTCAGCACCCATGACTTGTTGTCCACTGACACCACCAGTCTTCAACCAGAAGAGTCTCTCTCTGTATTTCTCGGTGGTATCGATTCCTTCAAACTTCAAATCGACAAGCTCTAGACCAATTCTTTCGAAGTTCATGCGAACCTTGGTCTTGACCTTAAGAGAGGTTTCATCAAGCTGTGTAAATACTGCTTGAAGGTCATAGTGGGCGAACTCGTCAATGATTCGCTCATTCATGAACGAACGTAGGAAATCGTTGACCTTCTTTGTGCTGAAGGCATTCTGATTTCCGACAACCTCTTGAACGAAAATATTGGGTTCCTTTACACGGAACCAGAAGTTTCCATGGAACATCAGAGGAGCCAAGTCACTGGTCTGCCCTCTACCTCCGTACTTGCCTTGGAATTGTCCTCTTGAGATAAAGACACAGGTGGCTTCAAAGACATCGCCTTTGATTTTCTTTTGCAACCAGCCAACAAGACCTGGCATGCTACTAGTGGTCAATTTGTGGCGGCCAGCGAGGAATGTATCCAAAGCTTTTCCATCTCGGTAGAAAATAGCAGCTTGGTTCTCCATTACAATTAGCTGTGAGCCCCAATTAATTCTGTTATCTGGATAACGCCAGACGATATGTTCGGGGCTGGCATTAGTCCATTCAATTGCGTCGGCCATAATTCATCGACTCGGTATTGTTGTTTCGAGTTCTGTCTTGATAGAGTCCTCATATGTTTTAAACATTGACATGGCAAGGTTTGCATGTGTAGAATCAGAAATCTTTTGCTACTAAGCACTCAGTTATATGAGTTGGAGGCTATGGTTGTGCGTGGATTTTGATGACTGAGGAGCCGCCTAAGGAAGAAATTGAAAAACCTAGTCCACCTTTAGGTCGTCCTTTCAATCCACTTGCCACATATGCAATCTACACTGGACTTGTTCTTATCGGTTATATTCTCTTCTGGCTTTTCTCTTATCCTGCATTAATTGCATTCACCATGTTCTTTGTGATAATTCTTGTTCAAGATACGCAACATATAGTAAAGACCTATGAGGTTTCTTTTGCCAAAAAAGCTGCAGTTGTGAATCTTTGTTATTCTCTGATTTTCTTCATAGTTTTGGTAGTCAATGGTATTGCACTCAGCATTGGACTACCACCTCCAATATTGCCTGAAATCAGAGAACTAGCAACTTGGTCTCCTCTTTACATTCTGGGTGGTACATTTGGTATGGCTAACATCAAACGAATGTATGGACCAAGAAGGACTGGATTTCAATATCCATGATTTATATATCAAATGTCATAAGGTCTTCTCCAAGGATTACTTCTGCTGTTGTTCTTCTACCCACAATCTCTATCACTTTCTTTTGATTGGCAACTACCTCTGGTGATACATGTGTCAATATTATCTTCGAAGGATTGATTTCTTCTGCTATCTTGGCTATCTCACTGGGACTTGTATGAACACCCTCAGGATGAACACCATCAAGCCAATTACATTCATGTATCAAAACATCAGTTCCTTTTGCTAGTTCTATGACATCTCTGCATGGAGCTGTGTCTGAGGTATATGTCATACTTTTCCCTCCATATTCAATCCTGAAAGCACGTGTGTCATAGTTTCCATGAAGCGTTGGACTAACTGTAATTACAAAGTCACCCAAAGGAACTACATGGTATTCAGAAAGCAAAGTTGTATCAATGAGTATTTTCTCTCTCAAATAATTGAACGATATATCAAAGAGACCTCTGGACCAATCTCTTACAGTCGGGGGTGCAAAAAGATTCAGAGTCTTTTCATATCCTGATAACCACAGACTTTGGCAAAGTGGGAGAAAATCAGAACAATGATCAATATGGAAATGGCTAATGAAGACTGAGTCGATAGACCTGATATCTAAATTTAGTTGAGTCAGTCGGTGAAGAACTCCAGAACCAATATCTAGCAGAATCTTGTAATCACTATTCTCAACCAGAATCCCCGACTGAACACGTTCCGAGTCGGGATGAGATGTACCAGTACCCAATAAGACAGTTCTCATCTCAATCAAGTACGAATGAGTATTCGGTACGTATTCAGTCTTCCTTTAATCATGTGATTATGCAATATCTCCGTTAGCTTCTCCAATTAGTTTCATAATTCCTCTATTATGGCTAAGAAATGAGGTAGATATGAAAAATGGAAACCGCATTTACTACTGGAAGGGACAGATATATACCACTGAGTGTATTTTGGGCGGTTCAAGTAAGCTTCGTTGAGGATTCAATGGTGAGTAACACAAATGGAGAAATCCCGCATGAGGGTGAACAATCTAAGACGTCTTTGAGACCCTTGTTACTCATTCAATTATGGAACCGATTGGAAGAATTATTCATATCCTCTAGAATCCCATTTCTACTTCTGGGCGTGTTGATATCAGTAGCACTAGCAAAATTACTACTAATTGCGTTTCTCAATTGGATGATACTAGAGGATCTCATACCTTTCCTTTACTTCAATCCGTATAACCCTCCAGATATGTCGGGTACGCCAGAGTTGTTGCTTGCTCTAGCAAATCGTTGGGACTCTACTCACTTTCTTGAAATCGCGAGAAATGGTTATCCTTCTGGGGTAGAAAGTGACCTTCTTTTTGCATTTGCTCCTGTATATCCATTGATGATTTCAATCGTTGGACAAGCTTTAGGAGATCTATACCTAGCTGGAGTGGTTGTATCAAACACCTTCTATTTCCTTTCAATAATTGCAATCTACAAAGTAGCACGTATCTATATGGAATACAAGGAATCCTGTCTAATCGCCTTAGTCTTTGGACTGTTCCCAACCTATCTGACTTATGGGACTCTGGCTTATTCTGAAGCTCCTTTCTTATTTTTTGCAATAGCTTCTTGGTACTTCTTCAAAAAGGAGCAATACCTCCCTTGTGCTGTATTTACAACATTCTCCATACTCACTCGATATATTTCCGGTCTCCTCTTCTTGATCTATGGTGTTATCATCTTATCAAATCTGATTGACAAGTACAAGCAAGAGAAGTCCATGCTGAAAGCATTCGATTTCAGACTTCTATGGTTCATTATTCCTGTGGCTTCTGTCATAGCATTCTTTCTCTATTTGCAATCGTTGACAGGGAGCTTTTTCGCAGCTTTCGATGCGCACGCTTGGTTTGGGGATACCCTCTCTACTCCCTATCATCAATTTGTATGGTTCTTTGAAGGTTATTTTACAGAGATTAATCCGGGCGTTGAACCCATCCTTCTTATGCTCCTGAGGTACATGTTTACAATTCCGTTCTTTTTCTTAACCTTGCTACTTCTAAAAGACAATGTAGAGCTTGGAATATATGGTGTCTTATTCATGTGGATAACCTTGAGCATGGAAGGCATCTCTGGTATTGCATCACCTAGGATAATGCTATCCGCGTGGGTGGCTTTTCTTGCATTTAAGAGCCGCATATCCTCGGGGATTTACATAGTGATTTCAGTTATGTTCTTCTTTGTTGGTCTCTGGGTTATGTACCAATTTCAACTAACATTCTTTGCCTGAGAGTAAGAGAGAGAAGGTGAGCCAGAGCAGATTGTTGGACTTGGTTCTTTCTGCTCTGACTCGAAATGTGCGTGTTTTACCCCCTCCGATTTCGTGAAACTAGGAGAATAATCACAACCAGTCCCAAGATACCAAACACCATCGATGAAGAAACGATGTTGAGGGAAGAATCAAACGCTGGCGGAGCTATCGGTGCTGCATATGTGATATGAGTTGCTGGTGGAGATGGCGAAGGATATGTGTAATCATCAACAGGGTCCTCCTCAATTGACGATGTATCATATGCTGTAAGTACCATTGCAGTGTATCCACCAACTGCTATCCCATATTGCATTCCAATGCTTGTGATCTGACTTCTAAGGGTTTCATTCTCGCCATGAAGCTTAATTATTTTCAGTAAGTAATTGATTCTCTGTTGAGCCCAAATGAACTCAACATGTTCATACTCCTGAGTAGCACCTCCTATGGTGTTAGTGTAGATTTCTGTTCCTGTGACATAATCGATTGAAGTTGTGACAGTCATTCCCTCTATATATCGTCCAGAAACAACAATCTCTGTTCCATTGAAGAATGCAGATTCCCTCAGGGGTGAAAGTGAAACGACTTCAAACGCTCCACTGAATATAATCTCGTAATCATCTGCTACTGGTGTTGAGAAAATCCGATAGAAATCAAGCAGCTCAGTACTTGCATCTTCATCAGGTTCGATGAACACAAAGAATCCATTGTTTTGAGTTGCTATGTTTGCCATAAGGTTCTCATCAGAATCAGACCCAAATGCGACAGTAGCAATTGAAATATCAAGTGTATTTGCTTCTGCGATTGCAGACAAGATGCCTTCAGGTGATTGGATTTCTCCAGCTGTTGGCAGTCCATCGGAAAGCATTAGCATGGCTTTTGCATTAGCTCCCTCTGCAAAAGTTAGTAATCCGCTAATTGCCGCATCATGGAAGTTTGTTGACCCTCTTGCAGAAATTGAATTAATCCAATTTTGGGCATCTTGAATGTTAGTTGTGGTTCCAGAATGTGGTTCATTCCAGAGCTTTAAGATTTCATGATCAAACGCAATCACGTTGAAGGTGTCTATAGTCCTCAAGCCGCCAATCATTGTGTTGAACGCAACCTTTGCTTGCTGAATTTTTATCCCACTCATTGAGCCTGACCGGTCTAAGACAAACACATATTGTCTCCTTGCACTCTCTACATCTTCGACGATACTAGGTGCTAATAGATACACGAAGAAATTCTCTGATCCATTATTATAGGCGAGAAGCTGAGCTCCTCCAGTCTGCCTATCTAAAGTGTAAATTACTTCAATCCTTTCCTCTATCGTCAAGGTATCAGCTGTATATTCTAACCTGATGCCAGATGACAAATCTGATGCGACAATATTTGGAAGGCCATGCACTGAGAAACCTGTAACAGGGGCGAAGTTTGAAATGATCTCAAGACTGAATGCAAAACCTGTGTTCTCGATTCCATTCCTCCCAACTGGCAAACTTAGAGAATACAATCCAGAGTGACGAGTAAGAAGACCTTCAACAAAGACTGATAGGAGAACTTCGGCTCCACTTTCGACATTCATTTTGATTGCATATCCATCTTCATATCTCTGCACCAAAACTGCACTCTTGTTTGCTTCAACACTCTCATTGTATATTTCAATAGCTTGAACTTCTGGAAGTACTCTTCCCCAATAGATCTTTGATCCAAGCTCAACTGAGATATTGCTTAGTCTTAGTTCTGATTGAAGACCCAAGAACCACTCAATCTCACTAGCAGTTTCTGAGGCATAATTATCATAGAACAAACAATAGCTTATGTTTGCATAATTATCTACGATACTTCCTTGTATCGAAACCTCAAATGGATCTATCTTACCACCATCTGACAAAACCTTAGACCCTGGAGATGTAAGGTTCTGTGATATCTGATTCTGGAACAATGAAGCTCCCAGAAGAATTACTAATAGTAGAAGTAGTGCTGATACACGTTCTCGTTCTCTCAAGCAATACACTCCCCTCAACGGTATGAGACAGCTTGCATAAACCTCCACCTGTGCTCTTAGGCACACATGTGGAATGATATTCTTCCACAGCTCTCCTCTAATCAAAATTACAAGTTTTCCTTAATCATTAGTCTAATCATTGAACAAATTGTCCTACAACTTGAACCGCGCCAATAAGAACAGAATCTACATTCTTAAACTCCTGTTTCATGCTACAAATTCGGCTTTTGTCGAATTCAGTTTCTCTGAAGCAACACCGATTTATACTACATTGTGCCAATTAATGGACACAGCGTGAGCTTTCGGGCTAAGGAGTGAATGAAATTGACCGAATACGATTTCAAAACACTAATTCAATACCTGTCTGCGATCGCATTAGCACTTTTCTTCCTTATTTACTTCCCCTGGACATATTTGTCAGGTGCTGTACTGACTAATGCGGGTTTGACATGGGTATACTACTTTACTCTAGTAATCGGGCTCTTGTTCCCGATGTACTATGCCATAGGCAAGGAAAACACAGCTTGGCTCTGCCTAGGACTATCACTTATTCTCAACTCCATCATTTGGATGGCATTGGACGCCGCACAAATTGGCGCCGCCATATTGGTCCTTCTTACTGGCCTGCTCTTCTTTATTGCACCTTTCATTGAGAACAGAGTTGGTAATTGGGACCTTGTGAAGAACATATTTCATTTCCTGAAGGGATTGTTCCTAGTTATAGCGGTTGCTCTATATGCTGGTTTTAACCTCGATGCAATGATTGGAGATATGAGTGCTAATCATGTTATGCCTCAATTCATTTTCATGGGTGGAGGAATAATGATTGCATTTGCATTCACACTCATGTGTTATGGTCTATTCAACATCTTCAAGATGTTCCTAGGTGAGAAGGTAGGTGGTTTCTTTGGAGACCTTGCGAAAATCTTCTACATGTTGATGGTTCTAACATTCCTGATTGGTATTCTGTTCAATGCAACATCCTACATCTCAACTGGATTAATTAGGACCGATCCTTGGTCTGCATATCCATTTGCATCAGGTTCTTTACAGTTCTTTGCAGGTCTGTTTAATCTAGGTTACTCGAACTTAGGAGCAATTCTTCTGATCATCATATTCATTTATGGCATGGGTAAGATAGCCAGCAAGTTCGAGCAGTAAAGTACGAAGTACTGGAAAGGGAGGATGATTCTCTCCTTTTCCTTCTCTTTCTTTTCTGGATTTATTCCTGCTTTCCATTCATGTATTGCTAGGTCTTATAGAAAATACTGAGAAAGTCTATACGATAGGCTTGTGAATTCTATGGGAACATCTAGAGATCCTCATGCTAAGGAGAATGTAATTACTCCAATTAAGAACTCCAGCTCTAATTTTGAGTCTATCACAAAGAAGTTTCTATCGTCCCCACAGAGTAACCAAATAAAATGCCCGACTTGTGGCGACCTTATCGATTTCAATTCAGGAGTGACATGGCAAGGTCCTGATACCTTCACTTGTTGTGGATGTGCGCGTCTCTTGAGTATGCGTTTAATACAACGAGCACTCAAAGACCTTGGAGTGGACTGGTAGGTTCGTATCTTCGTCCAAGTTTTTACTTTGCACAATTTGTGACGCTCTATTATAGGCTATGTCACATTTCAGGTTTCTCCACCAAGTAATTGTTCTGGTAGCAAACTTACTTCTGCATCCAAAATCTCTTGGTCAGTGATATCAACAAACGGATTTCTCAACCATATTATGAAACCAGCAATTGCTGGAGTAAGATTAATTGTCATCAAAATCAATGAGAATGAAATGATAAGCACTGGATCGACAGCTATTCGTGTTAACATGAACAATAAAACACTCTCTCTTAAACCAAGACCTTGAATGGTCACAGGAATTACTAGGATAATTGTGGTGAATCCTAATGTGAACGCAAGGTACATCCATTCTATTGATATTCCAAGAGCATAAGCGAGAATATAAGCTTGAGTCACATAGATGACGAATAGCAGCAGAGCTAGTGCTAAACTTAGTACAATCCTAGTGCTTCCAATGGATTTCAACATCGAAGGAAGAGTGAAGAATGCTCTTCCTCTAATTCCTTCCTTCATCAACCTATTGATGCGTGCTTGCATGAATTTTGGCCAGAGAGTTGCTCGCATAATGCGGTAAAAACCGTAACCTCCCGTAATCCAAATTGTCCCAATAATAAGAAGCTCAATTGTGATACTGAACTCAAGAATAATAGCTATTGCTATAATTCCAAAGGTGAATGGAACAACTGCTCCTAAGATTGAGTCTAGTAAAATACTGATAATTGACTTATCTACTTGATTACCCCTATGCTTCATATATGGTATTCTGATTAGATCTCCGAAATTTCCTGGAATAACCAGATTAGCCAATTGTGCTATACACAAAGCCTCTGTTGATTCCATTGTCTTCAAGTTCAAATCCAATCCCTCAGATACAACCTGCCATCTCACCCCTCTTAACACCATGATTGGTATAACTGTCAGAATCAATATTATAGTGATAAAGGGAGGAATTGAAAAAGAAGTAACTATCATGCTTTGGATATCTATTCCTATCAAAATGTAGATGAAGATGATTATTCCAATGAGTCTAGCGGCTATCTTTAGTAGACGTGAATACTTCAAATGTTGTCCCTGCCTTCTGGATGCAACTTCTTAGGCTTGAAAAGGTACTGTCTATGTTCTTTGATGTTCAAGTTAAACGTTCGATATCAATGAATTCTTGTGATACTTGGTTCAATGTAGAAGCTGTTCAAATAGGTTAGCATGTCAAACCTTATGCTTTGAAAAAGAAGTAAAATTCCGGAGCACACGCTCCGGAATAGCTCATTAGACTAATCTTGATAGCCTTTCATGTAGCCTTCGCGTTGTTTCCATTTCTCCTCGAAGCGCTGCATGATAGTCCACATGCGATAGGTGTAGTTCCAGGATTCGTCAAACTTACCCTGGTTCATCTGGTCTTGGAATTCTTCCACGACGTCGTTGACTTCACCAATATCGTCAATCAGTGTTGCATCGAACTCGTACGCTTTATCGAGTTCGCTCTCGTTGATCTTCTCCTTTGAGCCCCATGCTGCGTATCCATAGTCGGCGTATCTGATAGCTGATTCAATCTTATCGCTGAGTGCGAGCATTCTGTCGAATGTTTCCCACGTCTTTGTTAAATTGTAGTCCACTGCCATCATCTGCAGCTTTTCAAGATCTTGCTTCACAAGTCGAAGCTGGTCCGCCATAAACTCTCGAAGCACCTTGTCAGCAGCGCGTCTTTCTTCCTTCTCTTGATACCCGTGCCAGCCGGGGATGTAGTGAGTGATCTTTCCAAAGAAGCCTCCCTTGATATCTTTGGCAGCCTTCTTTCTGATTCTCTTGGCAATTGGGTCAGTTACTTTGCCCATGCTGATGATTCTCCTAAATATTCACAACCCCTAGGCATGAATCATGGGGTTGACCTGCATGGGACTATACTCGAGTCCTTTTAAAACATATCACAACTATTTCCGTCATGGATTTTCAAGTCCAATAATCGCCGACAAGGCTTTCCTTAAATATGGTAGAACCTGCTTTGGGAACTATGAACGAGCAAGGAGTAATCCGCAAACCTGACTGGACAATTGATCCTGAAAAGATGCGAGCGATTGCGGATGAAGACATTGAAAATGCAAAGAAAAAACTTGATGAGATTGCTAAAACTCCAAAGGGAGAGGTGCATCTTCAGACTCTCAAGGATTTTGAAGAAGTTCTAGGGTCTGGTGGGGATCATCTTGGCTATTTTATCTTTATCAAGCATATTTCTTCGAACAAAGCACAGCGGGATATGGCTGATGATATTGAGAAAGATGTTCGCAAATTTATCAACGAGATTTGGGGAAGAAAAGACCTCTTTGAGGTGTTCGCAGAATTAGAGCCTATGATGGAATCTCTTGAACCTGAGGATAAGATGCTCTTAGATCATACTCTCAAAGAATTCCGACATCGAGGAGCTGCACTTGATGACGATAAAAGGAAGGAATTTCTTGAGGTAGCAAATAATATCTCTGTTCTAGAATCCGAGTTTGCACGGGTTCTCAATGAGATCACAACAACGATTCCATTTACAGCTGAGCAGCTTGAAGGAGTACCGTCACCAGTCTATGAAAATCTCGAGAAAGATGGTGACAACTATCTATGTCCACTTGACTATCCAGTATATTTGCCAATTGTAAATTATGCTAAGAATCCCGAAACTCGAAAGAAAATGATGATCATTTCCTATCAGAAAGGTGGCAAAGAAAATAGTGAACGTCTTTCTGATATACTTGCTCTAAGGGAACGGCAAGCAAAACTTCTCGGATACTCAAACTTTGCTGAATATGTCATCTCGAGAAAGATGGCAAAGACTCCTCAGCGAGTAATCGATTTCATGAATGACCTGAGGAAACGACTAACTCCTCTTAGTGAGAAAGAAACTCAGAAACTAAAAAAGCTCAAAGCAAAGGAGTTGAATAAATCCCCCGAGGATGTTACTATTGAGCTTTGGGATATCTTCTATTATCACGAGATGCTAATGAAAATGAAATATGCAGTTGATCAGAACGAGATCAAGGAGTACTTCCCAGCACACTTAGTCATTCAAGGTGTTCTTGATGTTTATCAAAAGGTGTTGAATCTAGAATTCATTGAAGCTGAAGAACCAAATACTTGGCATGAAGATGTCAGAGAGTTCAAGGTGATTGATAAAACAAATGGACATACTTTAGGGGTACTCTACCTGGACTTGTACCCTCGAGATGGTAAGTTCAAGCACTATGCAGTTTGGGGTTTTATGGATCGCCGTGTAAGGGATGGAAAGGTTTACCTTCCTATGTGTTCCATGGTGTCCAACTATGAGAAACCTACTAAGGACAAGCCATCACTACTTACGCATAGCGATGTTGAAACATTCTTCCATGAGTTTGGTCACTTAATGCATATGATTTGTAATCAAACAAAATACGCTCGTTTTGGACTTGATGGTGTTCTCCCAGATTTCATAGAAACTCCATCTATGATGTTTGAGAACTGGGCTTGGAAAGAAGAAGTTCTTTCAAACCTCTCGGGTCACTATAAAGATACGAAAAAGAAGCTCCCCTCAGATCTACTCAGAAGGATGATTGATGCGAAACTACTAGACATCGGAACATTCCAACTAAGACAGGTCGCTTACTCCTTGATTGATATGGTCTATCATACCGAGGGTGCAGATGACACGAGTGCAGTTTTTCGAAAAATATTCAGTGAGATTACTGGATATTATATGCCCGACAAAGTCAAAATGGATGCTGGTTTTGGACATTTTGCTAACTCTGGTTATACTGCAGGATATTACAGCTATCTCTGGTCCAAGGCGTATGCTGAGGACATTTTCACTAAGTTTGAAGAGAATGGTTACATGGATACCAAAACAGGTACTGAATACCGCCAAAAGATCCTTGCTCCTGGTGGAAGCAGAAACCCAGATGAGCTGGTTAAAAGTTTCCTAGGACGTGAGATGAACAATGATGCATTCATGAAGTCCCTTGGACTTGATAATAACTAAAGAAAGAATGATACAGGGCAGAATGATACTGCCCTTTTTTCCTTTTTTTGACTAGATATCTACCAGAGTTGATATTGTCTCTTGACAAAGCCTTCCCATACTCGTGGGAGTTTGCCAATGACCTCCTCGGTGATTGATTCAACTGATGATTTCACTTCATCTAGATTACAATCTCCAAAGAGTTCAACATTGATTGCCTTTGGTTCTGTGATAGGTGCTCCAATCTGACTGACAAGATAACAGTAGACTTGTGATAGGTCGGGATGCTCTTTATAGACTCTCTCAGTGATTTCCCTTGCAGCAACATTGTATGTCTTCCCAACGTGAGACACAGGATTCTTTCCTCCTGCAGCTTCGAGGGTCATTGGTCTATAAGGAGTGATTAGCCCGTTTGCACGATTGCCTCTTCCCACTTGCCCGTCGTCGCCATGTTCTGCAGATGTACCCGTAACTGTCAGGTAAAACAAGCCATCTTCTGGACTATCAGCAGTGTTGACGCTCACCTCAGTTTCCATATCCGTGATTTTCACTGCTAGATCTTTCACCAAGTCGTTGATTCCTTGCATGACGTTTGCGTATTCATCCTCGTCTTTTGTTTCGCTTGAGATGATCGCTGCGGCAACTTGAGCATGGATTTTGTCATCAATTCGTGTTCCCATGATTTTAATATCCTCACCAATTTGAGGCCATTCTTTCTTTACCTTGCTGCTATTCAAAAGCTGTTCTGATTCAAGAGTAATTAATTCAGTCGGAGACAGGGGTGCATATCCAACTCCAAAGCTGGTATCATTGGCTCGAGGTACACCTCTGTCGAGGTCGAAATTACCTACAAGATCTGTACTGCCAGCACGTATCTTGTAATCAATGATCACATCTGAGTTTACATCTAGGTGTGGTAGATCCTTGCTCAGCCAATCTCTTGTGTGTTGAACCGCAAACTTCCCAACTGGGACAATTCGTTCGTAATCTTTGTCAACAACATCGACTGCTCTTCCACTCATCAATATGTAAATTGGTTCTATTACATCGCCTCCTCCAAATTTGGCGTTGGACTGACCTCCAACAAGAAGGACTTTGTCAACATTGTGATGCTGAACCTGACCAAAAACTTCCATGTAATATTCACTCAGGCGAACTGATAATTCCTCTGCTGCCTTATCACATAGGGTGTCGGGATGACCCTTCCCCTTTCTCTCAACAATTTCCACTGGGAGTTTGTCAACAGAAGGTCCGGCTCCACGTGTGACTTTTAAATTCATAATCATCAACTCATCTTTTTCAACGGGCGCAACGTGAATCACATTTATAGCTTTTGATTAGTAATTACTCTCAGTTATTAAATCAATAATATTATAACTGATAGTAGTAGAATGGGTTTGTGCAATAGATGACTGATGCTAAAAGGCTGAGGAAACTTCGACAAGAATCTGGATTAACGCAAACTGAGCTCTCAATTGAGGTAGGAGTTTCACAAGCATATATAGCACGACTTGAAAGCGGTTCTTTGGATCCCAAACTATCGATTGTCAATAAGATAATTGAAGTTCTTAATCGGAAACGGAGAACCACATGCTCTGAGCTAATGACTCCAAATCCAGTCACTGTTGATGCACGTGACACTGTTTCAACAGCAGTGTCACTCATGCAAAAAAAGAGTTACTCGCAACTGCCAGTTCTACGAGCAACTCAAGTAATAGGAATTGTCACTGAGTGGGATGTAATAAAAAATCTACAACACAATCTCCATGAGATATCTGTCCAATCAATCATGAGCGGGAGTAGTACAATAATGGTCGATGAAACCACTTTGGTGGATGTCATTATTCCTCTTTTTGAAAATTATCAAGCAGTACTTGTTCTCAACCAAGGTCGTCTCCAAGGAATCATCACTCGATCAGACCTACTCAAGTTGATATGAAGTGTGTTGACTCTCTGAACATACTTTTGAAAATGTTCCATCTCGAACATTATTCGAAATTGTGCCCCCGCAGAATTGTTTTTATGGTATAAAAAGAAGAAACACTTGGAACACAATGGCGCATTATCTAGATACTCTTGACGACCTCCGTGAGGGACTCGATACCTTTGTCGAGAAGTGGGCAAACATCCAACGGAAGTCTGTGAAAGCCATTCAAGCTGTGACCAACACAATCATGCAAATCGAGCATTTGGATGGACCAATAGGTAAGCTCGAATCTTTTTCTGACCTTCGTGAGAATGCCAAAGGGATTCTGCTAGTAAATCTCTATGATAAGCTTGTTCCAGCACTTGAAACCTCAATTAGAGAGTTCACAAAGCTAATGCACATGTTTGAGAATCTTCGTCAAACATCCTCTAAGATACAGACGCTGACTGAAACAATGCGTGGAAATCTTCAGGATTCTCCAGATCTTGAAGACCTCATTGGATTTCTTGATTTAGTCATGATTAGTGTTCGTGATATCCTGAATATGTATGAATCAGAGTTCCTTGTCAAGCTCACCATCTTCCGTGATTTTGAAGAAGGTGCAATTGAGATAGGAGTCGTCAGCAATTACCTGACTATCTGGGGTATCGAGCCAAATATTGAAGCACATGCCAGAGATAAGTTACTAAAGGATCTTGACGAGCATGTCGAGCTTCTCAAAGATGTCTTCTCTGGAAAGACCGGAATTAGGATTCCAGATGCCTATAAGAGGATACAACTCTAATTTGTGATGAGAAAACCGAAAGAAATAACTCAAAAGATTATGGCAGTTTTTGTATGAGTGATAGGCTAAGCATATCTTGGATTCGTATTCTTGATAATGTAGTTGGTCTTATTGTAATAGTAGTTGCAATAGTTGCGGTACTAGAGCTTGCTTTCAGTTTTATCTACGCGCTTGAAGTCCTTCTAGTCGGACTATTTGCAATGGGCATCGCATGGATCGTTATGGGAATTTATGTACTACGTGCCTATCTTTATGCTCGGATATTCATGTTAATCACAGGATTTGCAGCTATCGTCGTCTCACTCATGAACTTTATTTTCATTTCACTACCTCTTGATTATCTGGTTATATACCCAGCAATTGCAATGCTACTAGTCGGTAGTTCACGACTAGTCCTTGGATTCTTTATTACAGAAATACCTCTTTGGATTCGAATGTTGCAGGTCCTCGCAGGCATATTAACAGTAAACCTAGCTGCCTTGGTGTTTATTTTCCCTGGTATTAACTTTCAGGGAGTCATCATTCTCTTAGTTATTGCATTCATCGCGAATGGGCTTGTGAGGTTGATTATGGGTAGTACAGATGTGAAACAGAGAATAATGCAGAAGACTGATGAGTCGGTCAAATTTGAATTATCTCCGGACGAACACAACTCTGGATAGACCGAAAGAGATAATTTTCCACTAAAAATCTATGAACATATGAGTGAGTCGCGTGACCCATCTTGGATTCATCTACTTGATGATGTTATAGGTATAGCAGTCATAGTGGTTGCCTTAGTTGCAGTACTTGAACTTACATTTAGTTTCACATATGCACTCGAGATCTTTTTGATTGGCTTGGTAGCAATGGGTGTTGCATGGATTGTTTGGAGCGTCTATATTATGCACTCTCATACCTATGCTCGAATTTTCATGTTCGTCACAGGAGTTGCCCTCATAGTCATCGCACTCATGGAATTCTTATTCATTTCATTACCGCCTAATCTTCTAATTATTTACCCAGCTATCGCTATGCTACTTGTTGGACTTTCAAGAATAGTATTGGGCGTAGTTCTCGGTGAATTACCCCTCTGGATTCAAATGTTACAAGTACTTGCAGGCATATTAACACTCAATCTGGCAGCATTCGTCTTCATTTTTCCAGGCATAAACTTCTCAACGATGCTTATTCTACTAGTCATATCACTTCTTACTAATGGACTTGTGCGATTGATTGTTGGTCGGACTGACATTAAGGTACAGCGAATACAATCTAGAGGTGATACTGTATCTTCTGAGCAAACCAGTGATCCAATGGAGTCAGATTAAGCTCTAGCAAGCAAGATCAATTCTGCATTTTTATTGCTACTCTCTTTCTAACCTCTTCTATGATAAAAACAAGTGTTCCTAGACCAACAACCAGAATCCAGTCTAAGGGAGCTAGTGGAACCAATTCAAAGAGTGTTGTCAAAGGTGGCAAGATGAATAAGATTGCGACAAGAAGAATGTCAATAACATATACCACCCAAATCACCCTGTTTTTTAATATTCCAAGTGTGAAAGCAGATTTCGTTGGTGACCTACAATTTTGAATGCTAAACCATTGAGTCACAATTAGGCTTACAAAGAGCATTGTTCTTAATTTTGCACCCTGACCAAGATACAGAAAATACACTGTCATGACAATTATCGCCATAATAGCTCCGTAGAACAAAGCCCTCAAGATAGTTTGCCGTGACAATACCCTCTCAGCCATTGAGGTGGGTGGTTGATCCAATAGACCCTTCTCTTTTGGCTCAAGGGATAATGCAATATCCAGCATTCCATCAGTGACTAAGTTGACCCAGAGGATTTGTAGAGGTAGGAGGAGAACTGGATTAACAAATAGCAATAACGTAGCTAGAATAACAAAACTCTCAGCAAAGTTTGTCGATGTCAGAAAGAGTACGACTCTCCGGAATGTATTGAGAATATGCCTACCTTCGTCAACACCATCAACAACAGACTCGAATCGTTCATCCTGAAGGACAATATCTGCAGCTTCTTTCGCTATGTCGGTTCCAGTAATACCCATTGCAATACCCACATTTGCTTGACGAAGAGCTGGGGAATCATTCACTCCATCTCCAGTCATGGCTACGATTTTTCCTGAATTTTGAAGTGCTTTGACAATCCTTAGTTTGTGAATTGGATTAGTTCTTGCAAGTATGTTCGACCGCTGTTCTAGCGCATGACGAAGCTCATCATCATCCATTGCATCGATGATATCTCCTACAAGACTTCTATCATTCTTCTCTGGTCTGTAAATACCTACTTCTTTGCCTATAGCTTTTGCAGTGAATTCGTTGTCACCCGTGACCATTATCACATCTATGCCAGCTCGCTCAGCTTTCATGATGTAGTCTTTAACACCCTCCCGTGGAGGGTCATTGATTCCACATAAGCCAACGAATTCCATGCTAGCTAGGTCTTTTTCCGTAATTTGAAGATGGTCTTTTGGAAGGTGACGTATTGCACAAGATAGCACTCTCAACCCCTGGGATGCAAAGTCACTGACAACATCTTTGGTACCAGATGACTTGTTGAGAAATTCTTCCACTCTTTCTGGAGCTCCTTTAACAATCAAGAGATTCGAATCTTGATTTGCCAATGATGGATGGTCTTCCTGAACAGCTAAACTTGGTTTATGCAGAGTTGCCATGAATTTCCTATCACTAGTGAATGGGATTTCTGAAATTCTGGGCCATGATTCATCAAGAACATACTTGTGAAGCCCTGTCTTTTCGAGGGCAACAATCAAGGCCGCCTCAGTTGGTGAGCCACGAATTCTCCAAATCTGGTCCTCCCCTGTGCATTTTCTGATTGGATCATTCTCTGTCAAGCATTCGGTATAGAGGTCTGAATCATTGCATAGAGCAAGGTATGATAGTAACATTTCAAGATCTGGAAATTTTCTGAGACCCTCTCGATTGATAGGTGCTTTCATCTCCACATCTATCTCTTTATGAAGATGGTCTGAACGGAGACAGTCCTCTGGACCGCATCCTTCAAGGAAAATACTCCCACTCTCTACATCAAAACCAACGCCACTCACTTCGTAGTAATTGTTTGGTGTGAATATTCTTCTCGCCATCATCTGATTTCGAGTCAGAGTGCCTGTCTTATCTGAGCAAATCACATTGACGAGTCCAAGGGTTTCTACCACACTAAGATTCCTTACGATGACATTTTTTCTGGACAATCTGTATACGCCAACTGACAGAACAATTGTGATTACCGCGATTAAGCCCTCAGGTATGGCTGATACAAGTGATGATAAGGAGAACAGAATCAGTTCATAGGTTTCTATCTGTCTATAAAACCCAAGAAGTAGTGTGAGGATGAGAAAAGAGAAAGCAAGACCAAGAAAGAATATACTAAGACGCCGTAGTCGAATCTCAATCGATGTTGGTTCCTTCTCTACCTCTTGGAGTTCCCTATTGATTTCTCCTAGTACTGTCTGATCTCCTGTTTTTTCAACCAGTACTCGGGCTCTTCCTTGGGTGACAAAAGAACCCGCAAATACTTTGTTTAACTCTTCGTAATAATGAGGCTTCTCGATTAAACAGATTACATCTTTCTTTATTGGAACACTTTCTCCGGTGAGTAAACTTTCATCGACATGCAGATTCCTCTCAAAAACGATTCTCGCATCTGCTGGAACTTTCTCACCAGCGTTCAACAACAAAAGGTCGCCAGGGACTATCTCTATTGAGGGAATCTCTAGTTCTTCCCCGTTTCGAATTACTATTGATTTTTCTTCAATTAGTTTCTTAACAGACTCTATTGTTTTTTCTGCCCTCCATTCTTGAGTAAAACCAATTAGTGAGTTTATCACAAGAATTATGGCAATGACTATAGTATCCTCTGCATGACCACCAAGTAGAGAAATTGCAGCCGCAAGAATAAGGACATAGACTAACGGTGACTTGAATTGCCTCAGGAACATGATTAAAGCAATATCACCTTTCTCTATTGATAGGCTATTTTGACCATATTCAACAAGACGTTGTTGTGCTTGTTCTCTAGTCAATCCTTCAGGATTCGCTCCAAGAGTTGAAAGACAGTCATTGTAGTCAATAAATTCAGTCGATGCATCTGGCCTCTCTTGCGACATTAGCCTGCTCTCTCCCGCATTGTTGTTTTCTTGCTACTATATTTCACACAGTCTATGTTTCTTCTGGTTCATATTTAATTCGACTTTCATGCCTTTCAATTCGATTTATAATCTCTTCAATCTCAGCTTCCAACTGGTTCTTTAGATCTTGATATACCGCTTCTGAAATCTTTCCAGATTCATACTCTTTTTCATAGATTTCCAGTTTCTTTCTATAGATCATCTCACTGACACTTAGTTCCTTTATTTGTCTCCTTCTAACTGATACAATCCTCCTAAGTTCGGCCTCTAGGTTGAATATCTCTTCTTCTAATTCAGCTTTAAACCTACCATACATCTCTGCGTCTATCTTGCCTTCAGTATATTCGTCAACAAGTTGAAGAAGAGCTTGTCTAGTAGCATTACGGTGAACAGTGATTTCTTTTGCCTCATCTTTCTCCTCAATCAGACCCAATCTATTCGCCAAGTATGAGGTAGTTAATCCTTGCACTACCAAACTGACCAGTAGAACAATGAAAACAACAGCATAGACTGTTGGAACTACGATTTTAATCGCCGTCACATAATCTACTTGTGTTTGTCCCCCTAATATATGAGAAAACCGTATGATCACTGTGACTGCAATAGCTGCAAGAGCTGCACTTGCTACTCCTTTCACACCAGCCCAGCTCAAGAAAAATCTCTCTTTGATTCCCATTGCCCTATCTCCAGCTGTAACAAGAAATACAGAGATTGGTCTAGCAACAAGAATCACAAGAATCGCCATGACTAATCCAAGTGTCATAATTGCTGGATTCGCGAGAATGAATGCTATAGTTTCTGTTGATCGATCTCCTTCGATGAGTGGTACACTCAGTGTATATCCAAGAAGAATGAACACAACAATTTCAAAGAAGAATGATACATTCTTCATGACTCTCCTCATTGATCGCTGTGGTAATGGTTTAAGTCCGGTCCTCCGTGCATTAGCCATGAAAATACCGGTAAAGACTGCGGCCAGTGCTCCTGGATGAATATAAAATATTGTGAAGAGCTCTCCTAATCCATATGCAAGAAATGGAGTGGTTGCAGTAAGGATTGAAACATTAGTATCATTTCCTGCTCTTGGAATTGCCCATCCAACTCCACGAGCAACAATAAATCCCAGTACAATCCCTAATCCCATACTAGCTAAAAATTCACCAGCAATTAGTCCCCAATTTATTATCCCTGCAATATTAGCAAGCTCTGCAATAACTATTGGCTCGAAGACTGTGATTACAAGAATCACTGATGTCGCATCATTAAGGACAGCTTCTCCTTCAAGAATTGAGAATAACTTTCGTTTTACTCGTACGCCTCCTGTTTCAAGAACAGCGAATAGAGCTGCAGGGTCCGTTGGTGATAGAATCGCACCTATGAGGAATGCTGCTACTCCGATTGGAATTGCAATCGCAGCTGTCGATATCTGTAACATCCACCCTCCAATCAATGAGGTTGCAAGAACACCAATAGTAGCTAGTAGCAATACATTGACAAGTGAAAGGCGAAGTTCTCGTAAATTCAAAGTAAGACCCGCATAGAAGAGCACTGTTGCAAGTGTTATTTGAGCAATGAAATCAAATCCTGCAATTTGTACTAGTGGACTTGTAGGATTAAAAAAAACCAATACTCTTCCCATAATCAAGCCCGTTATGACTAGTGGTAAAGGATGAGGTACCTTATACCTTTCTGCGATTTTAGCAATGGCTACACCGCCGATGAGGATACCAGCTACTATTACTAGTATTGTTGTAGGTATTTCCTCAGCTTGCATCAAGAATCATCAAATCTCCGCAAGAATCTCAGCACATTCTTTGACGTAATCTGAAACATGTTCTAGTTCAGCAACAATTTTCCTCATCATATAACAAATGAAATCAGAGTCGCCGCCTGTTGCTACGGATATCTGCCTACATATGACAATATTGTCTTCATCGATTTCTCTTTCAAGTCTTATAAGAACCTCAAGTGTTTCATGAGATTCATCCGAATTCTCTCTCTTCTGATTAACCATTTCCTTTAGAGCGATCATCATTTTATGAACTTTTGAAGAGATTGTTGACATAGAATCCATGAATATCTCGTTGAAAGCCTCTCCATGAAGCATATCCAACATTACGAGAACTCTGAGGTAAGTATGCTGAATATTCAATAGGTGCGAAATCATGGACTGTGCCATAATGCCCAATTCACTTGGGGGAAGCTGTTTTGAAAAAGCATACTTATCGATTAATCCCCTCACATGTTTGAAAGCTTCTTTCCGTTTTCCTTCCCAGGCTTCATCTATAATTTCATCGCAATTGAGACAAAGTCTTTTGTCAAGGTATTCGCTTATGGTTTCTTGGACTCCAAGAATATCTCCAATTCGTTTCAAAATAGATGATTTGTCCAAGTATTCATCTGACAAGGTTCATGCCTCCTTGATCTTCCTTCTTCTCCAAGAAAGTGCAAAGTCCACATGTATGAAGTGGCGTCGAATAGTTACTTCGATGCCTGTTTCGATTGGTTCTCCTAATGGCACCTCAATCACACCTTCCTTAAGAGTGGGCATAGGGAGTTCTAGTTTCTCTCCTGCTCGTATTTGTTCTGCAATTTCGATGAGTAGATCTGCGAGATTACTCAGCGTCTTCTCCTCTTCGAACTCATATTCTTCAATACGCATAATGCAATCTCCTTTTAATTTGCAGTGCAATTGCTAGTGGTTCTGAATTTCAGACCTTTTTATTGTAACTCTTTGTACCTTCGACCTATATTTGACTTAGGATTCACTAATAACCTCGCTCTTGATTATGTTTGGTGGACCAAGATCAACTGGAGGATAGGGCATTGAGAGAATTTCCAAATCTCTAAGAGCTTTTCTTAGTACTAGAACACCAAATAAACCTGATATAAAGGATGCAAGTAGAATGGCTCCTTTAGCTCCCATCAATAGGCTTCCTGACAACGCTAAAGAGGCAATAAAGGTGGATATTGTAAAACCTATGCCTGCCAAAAAAGTTGTACCTATCATCGTTTCCCAATTTACTCCTTCAGGAAGACCGATTATTCCTAGTTTAACTGAAACCAACATGAATGAAATAATACCTAGTGGCTTCCCAATCACCAAGCCTAAAATAATGCCAATCGCGATTGGGTTGAACATCTCATTAACTGAGAGCTCAAACAATGCAAGACCTGAATTTGCTAATGCAAAAATTGGGATGACTCCAAAAGCTACCCATTTGGTTAATCCATGTTCTGCAAGTTGAAGTGGTGCTTCTACATCTCTACAAGCTAATCTCAGAGTTTCCGAGGTTTCTTGAAAGTTCTTAGAATCTATATTCTCTATTCCTTCAGCACACGAATCCTGAATTCTCTTCACCAAATCAGAGCTAATAACAACAAATTCTGAATAATCAATTTTTGTGGTAGCTGGGATTGTTAGTGCAATTAGAATCCCCGCTACAGTCGGATGGACACCAGAGAGCAAGAACTGCAGCCAAACAACAACCCCAAGAACTGCGTATACAAGAAGTTGTCTGATTCCAATTCGATTTAGTATGACCATGATGGATAGTAGAGCAAGTCCGAGAAATAATGGAAGGAGGTAGAGTTCAGATGTATAGAATAATGCAATGACCAATACACCACCGATGTCATCTGCGATAGCCAGAGTTGTTAGAAATATCTTCAGCATAGTTGGCACCTTCGAGCCAAAGATTGAGAGAAGCCCGAGAGCAATTGCGATGTCCGTAGCTATTGGAATTGCCCAAGCTCCTGCTCCTTGACTTCCTAGGGGATTCACTATGATGAAAAGAGATGCAGGAACTACCATCCCTCCTATAGCAGCTATAATTGGCGCCATTGCAACCCTCGGATTGCTAAGCTCACCAATTAAGACTTCACGTTTAATCTCAAGACCAATGAGGAAGAAGAAGAATGCCATAAGAAGATCATTTATCCAGAATACAAGTGGCTTAGTCAAGATGAATGTACCAAATGATATACCAATATATGTTTCCCAGAAAGAAAGGTAAGACAATCCTATTGGGGAGTTTGATATTAAGAGAGCAATAATAACACAGACGAGAAGAAGAATACCACCAGAAGCTTCGTACTGCATAAACTGGTTGAAGGGTTTTATGACTCGCAGAACTTTATTTGGAGTCATTTTCTTGAATTGTCTTCTTTTTCGCGACACACAAACTCACCTTACTCATCAAGGATTATAGTTCTCAATATAACCAACACTGTTTATACCAAACACCATCACCCTTAATTGGCACACCAACTCATTTACCTCTGATAAATGAATGGAAGTACATCCATATGGATGAAGAAAAAGATGATTTCATAGTCACTCCTTGGGAAGTTGAGGGTATTGTTGACTACGACCGTCTTATTGAACGGTTTGGAACCGAAAGAATTACAGAAGATTTGAGGAACCAAATGTATAGGTTTACTAAAGAGAAACACTTCCTGCTTGAACGAAATCTCTTTTTTTCGCACAGAGACCTCGGTTGGATTCTGACTGAGTATGAGAAAGGCAACAAGTTCGTACTCTACACAGGAAGAGGTCCAAGTGGTATCACTCATATTGGTCATCTAGTTCCTTGGATATTCACAAAATGGATGCAGGAAAAGTTTGACACTAGACTATACTTCCAAATGACAAATGACGAGAAATACTTCTTCGAACCTCATCTCAGTCTAGATGATGTCCGAAAATTCACCTATGACAACACACTCGATCTCTTAGCACTGGGATTTCAGCCTGAAGACACTTATATCATTCAAGACATTGAACATATCGACCTTCTATATGAGATTGCAGTAGAAGTTGCGAAGAAGGTCACATTCTCCACTGTGAAAGCTGTTTTTGGATTCGACAATAGCACAAATATTGGTTCGACTTGGCATCCAGCAATTCAAGCGGTTCCAGCATTCTTGCATTCCTGGATTTATGGCAAGAATACTCCCTGCATCATTCCTTGTGCAATTGATCAGGACCCATTCTGGCGCGTGACGCGGGATATTGCAGAACGACTTGGGTATTACAAACCAGCAAGTATTCAATGCTCATTTGTGCCTGGTCTCAAGGAGGGAGGAAAGATGTCATCATCTGACCCAATGTCTGCAGTCTTTACAACGGATACCCCAAAGATGGCGAAGAAAAAAGTCATGGCGGCATTCACCGGTGGACGAACAACTGTGGAGGAACAGAGAGAGCTCGGAGCAAATCCAGATGTGTGCAGTGTTTTCAAGTATTATAACTTCATATTTATGCCTGATGACAACGACCTTGCTGATATTGAGCAGAAGTGTCGTAGTGGTGAT